>Ga0068856_100000097_pt1 | contig 83403 bp, 69 predicted proteins | sample KBSCornC62_FD_66595 | JGI IMG/M metagenome (GOLD analysis project Ga0068856, IMG submission 66595) | Corn rhizosphere microbial communities from Kellogg Biological Station, Michigan, USA - KBS Corn C6-2 | ecosystem: Host-associated > Plants > Roots > Rhizosphere > Soil ...
TGGATGAGTCGGACGATTCTCGTAAAATCCAAGGGGTCGGATTGGTTCAATACACATTTCCTGCCGAAATTTCGTCCTGTCACCATTCTTTCGCTGCTGGCAACGCTCGTGCTGATTTTCGCATTCCAGGCGGAAAACATTCTTACCAACTGGACGGCCGTATTGCTCATCGCCGTGCCGATCCTGATTCAAGTCTATTTCAACTCCGGCCTCGCCTACGGTCTCATGCGACTATTCAAGGTTCGGCACGACATTGCCACCCCCGGCGCATTGATTGGTGCCAGCAACTTCTTTGAACTCGCGGTAGCCGTCGCCATCACGCTTTTTGGGGCCAAGAGTCCCGCCGCTCTTGCCACGGTGGTCGGGGTGCTGGTCGAGGTTCCTGTAATGCTTTCCGTATGCCGCATCTGCGTGGATAGCCGCGGTTGGTATCAACGAGCCATCCCGCAAACCTAAAAAGCTCTCTTCACATGAACAACAAACCCACTGTTCTGATTCTCTGCACCGGAAATTCATGCCGTAGCCACCTGGCCGAGGGAATCCTCCGCGCGGCCGCCGGCGACCTGATAGACGTGCAAAGCGCGGGCTCTCGGCCCGCCGGCTACGTCCATCCGAAGGCCGTTGAAGTGATGCGCGAGATCGGCATTGATATCTCCGGCCACCGATCGAAGCATCTCGAGGAATTCCTCAGGCAGAATGTGGAAACGGTCATTACCGTTTGCGGAAATGCCGATCAGGCTTGCCCAATGTTCCCGGGGCAGGTGAATCGTCACCACTGGGGATTCGACGACCCGGCTCATGCGAATGGATCCGACGAGGAAGTCCTCGCCATATTCCGACGCGTGCGGGACGAAATCCGGCGCGTATTCGAGGCTTACGCCGCAGGCCGCATCGACCAGGCCAAGGCATGACGAGCCGCGTCCAGAACTCGCCTCTCGCCTGATCCCACGGCGGAATTTGTCGGACATTCCTGCTCGTTTTCTTCGGATGCGGCAGCGTCTGCGCTGCCATACTCCATGGTACGCAGGTCGCCGCCCTCCAGACGGTCATCATCCGAGGGATCGAGATCGCTGTCGCCGCTAGGTTTTTGAATTTTGGATCGGGTTCCGATACGCGAAGAGGGCTCTCACCGAATAAAAGGGGATCCACGGCGGTCGCGGCGCGCGACACACCCTACCGCCCTCAAGGGACTGGCTGACGCCGCTGATGCCCGGTATTTTCTGCCTCTTCTTCTGCGGCAGAAACGCCAGGGAGAAGGATCGAACCAACCTTCCAGGTACTCAGATCTCTCCTGAGTTCCAGATTCCTCCAGCTATCGCCCGGACTCCGGAGCTACGCCTCTTCCTTGGACTCGGCGCGGTCTTCGAAGCGCGTGTATTCCTTGAGGAATGTGAGCGGGACATCGCCGATCGGGCCGTTTCGCTGCTTCGCGATGATGAGCTCGCCTTCGCCGGCGACTTCTTTCTTCGAGTCCTCGTCGTCCTCATACACCTCCGAGCGGATCAGGAGACCGATGACATCGGCGTCCTGCTCGATCGAGCCGGATTCACGCAGATCGCTCATGCGAGGGCGGCCCTTCGCCGCGCCGGTGCGGGCGTCGGGGTTACGGTTGAGCTGGGCGAGAACGATAATCGGGATATCCAGCTCCTTCGCGAGCGCCTTGATGCCGTTGGAAATTTCCGCAATTTCGATCTGACGGTTGTCCTGGCCGCGCTTCGAGGTCGAGCGCAGGAGCTGGAGATAGTCGATGACGATGAGTTCGATCTGGTGCCGGTCGCGCATGCGGCGGGCTTTGGCGCGCAACTCGAGGATGCTGATGCCCGCGGTATCGTCGATGTAGATCTGGCTCTTCGACAATGTGGCAGCGCTCTTGGTGATCTTGGTGACGTCGTGCTGGGAGAGGAACCCGTCGCGCACCCGGCCGAGGTTGACGCGGGCATGCGAGCAAAGCAGACGCTGGACAAGCTGGCCGCTGCTCATTTCCAGGCTGAAGACGCCGACCGCCTTGCCGAGATTCACGGCGACGTGCTCGGCGATATTCATCGCAAATGCCGTCTTTCCCATCGAGGGACGGGCGGCGACGACGAACATTTCCGACCCACGCAGGCCGCCGGTCATTTCGTCCAGCTTCTTGAAGCCGGTGGAGAGGCCGGAAAGTCCGCCGCGATTCTTGTAGAGGTTTTCGATGCTCGCGATCGCGTTCATCACCTCGGTGCGCATGTCGGCAAATGTGCCCTTGAAGCGCTCTTCGCCGATCTGGAAAATCTTCGACTCCGCCTCGTCGAGGAGGTTTTTCACCTCGCCCTGCTCGTCATAGGCTCGGCCCGCAAACTCAGTGCATGCCTGGATAAGCTGACGGAGGAGGAATTTCTCCCGGACGATGTCGATATAGTAATCGGCATTGCTCGCAGTCGGCACGAATGTGAACAACTCCGAGATCGCGGCCGCGCCGCCCGCCTTATCGAGATCCCCTTTGTCCTTGAGGATCTGGGTAAGGGAGATGAAATCGACCGGCTTCGCCGCGTTCTGAAGGCCGATCATCTCCCGGTAGATGATCTGATGGCCCGGGTGATAGAAGTGGTTCTCGTCGAGCCGCTCGATGCACTCGCCCAGCACATTGCTGGGAGAGAGGAGGGCAGAGCCGAGAACTCCCTTTTCCGCGTCGAGGCTCTGGGGGAGAGTCCTGTGAATATCCGGTAAATAAGACGCCCGCTTTTGGGAATAATTTCCCTTCCGCGGGCGGCTCTCGGTTTGTGACTCCCCGTTGGCGTGCGGGGGATTCTCTGGCAGACGAGCCTGAGAATCTGGAGACATTATTGGTTAGCTCTTGGCTTTCTTCGAGTCGGACTCCTCGCTGGCCTCGTCCCCTTCGGGCTGGCTGGCGGCGACCTTGATCTTGAGCTTCGCGGTCACGTCGGGGTGCAGGCGCACGGCGATTTCATGCTCGCCGGACTCCTTGATGCCTCTCTCGAGGGTCACCGCATGCTTGGGCAGGGTAACGTCCTTGAGCTCGGACTCGATACGCTCGGTGAGATCCTTCGCGGTGATCGAGCCGAAAGCCTTGCCGGTCTCGCCCGTCTCGAGCGTGAACGTGAGCTTGAGCTTGTTGATGCGCGACGCAAGTTCCTCGGCGGCCGTGATCTCACGGGCTTCGCGCTCGGCGCGCTTGGCCTTGAGGTGATTGATCACGCGAAGCGAGCCTTTGGTCACTTCCAGAGCCTTGCCCTGCGGAACGAGAAAGTTGCGCGCATAGCCGCGACGTACGCGGACGATATCCGCCTCGGCGCCGAGCGGCGGATGATTGACGGTAAGAATGACTTCAGTATGTGCCATATGCGCTCCTTGGAAATTGTCGGAAGGGAGAGGCTAGCGAATTGCGTTTTCGTGTCAAGCGGAAGAGATGCTCTTTGAGAAATCGGCTGCAAATACCCTCCATAACACTACCACCCTTGGAGCGCGCCGCGCCGCGCAATCGCCCGCGAGCCCAGGTTTTCGAGTTGAATTGCCGGCGCGCCCGGCGAAATTGGAGCGCAGAATCTTTGCAGGAACTCATGAAAGCCCTCGGTATCGCAACGCTGGCCGTGCTCACCTCTGTGCTCGGAACGTCATGCATGTCTCTGGACATGATCGCCCACGCCGAAGGCAAGGCGCCGCCGAGCGATCCGCAGGGACCGCCATACAACGCGCAGCCTGCTTATTACGCGCTCGTGCCACTTGTGCTGCCGCTCGATCTCATCACCCTGCCGGTGCAGTACTTTTATTTCCACTCCGGCAATGGCGCTCCGCCGCCGCAGTCCCAGCAGCAGGTGCCTCCGCCGCCTGCCGACGACTCACGCGCGCAGTTTTAGCCGATACTTCATGGAATGTGAAAATCCGGTAGGGCATCATCATACTGCGAAGGTGGGGCACGCGGGGGAGGAAATGAGTCGGCGTCGATTCACGCTGATGTTTGGTGGAGTGCGTTGTCCCTAACGCGCTTCATTAAAGATCAACCCGCGCCACGCGCGGCTAATAGAAACAAGACGCATTAGGGATCCGGCAGCCGCCGGACGTTCCACCTTTTCATCTACGGCTCGGACGGAACCTCGCCTGCACAAAGAATCGCCCGAGCCGACAAGTCCTCTCAACTCTCAAACCGAACAAAACGCCCTCTCGCCGACGAGCCGCAGGCCATGAAGCGTGAGTAGCGGATCGACGGCATCGAAGAGCGGCATCTTGCGCGCGATCAATTTGGAATCTCCGCCGGTGGCCACGACCTTCGGCTGGGCGCCAGGGAATGCCTCTTCGCTGATGCGGCGGACGATCTCGGAAATGAGGCCTCGATAACCGTACACAGCACCCGAGAGCATGGCTTCGCGCGTGGATTTCCCCACCGCGCGCCGGGGTTCCTTCAACTCAATGAGAGGCAGCAAGGCCGTGCGGGTATGCAGGTATTCCGTCATCGCACTCAGGCCGGGCGCGATCACTCCGCCCACATAATCGCCATCGCCCGAAATGACGTCGAATGTCACGGCCGTGCCGAAATCGACGACGATGGCCGGACTGCCGTGCATCGCGGCGCACGCCACGGCATTTGCGAGTCGGTCGGCACCGATGGTGGCGGGATCTGGATAATCGATGCCAATGCCGAGGGGTGCGAGATGGTTCACCTCGACCAGCGGGACGCGAAGGTTTTTTCGCACTACGGCGCTGCGTTTTGGGACCACCGAGCTAAAGACGGCATGATCGAATGCGAGTCCCTCCGTAGCTTCCACCAGCCGGGCTGGGTTGAGTTCCGGCGTGGGAATGCGATGCACAGCCCCGAGTCGTCCGCGATACGCGACGGTGAGCTTTGTGAACGAGTTGCTGATGTCGACGACGAGCAATCGCGGCGCGGAGCTTTTGGCGGGACGGGGCACGCCCTCGTCCATAGCGAATCCGCGTCGTCCACGCCATATGGAAGTCCAGGGTCCAAGGTCCAAGGTCCAAGGTCCAAGGTCCAAGGTCCAAGGTCCAAGGTCCAAGGTCCAAGGTCCAAGGTCCAAGGTCCAAGGTCCAAGACGGGTGCCGTTTGGTGGCGGACTGTTTGAATGCACCTGGGCCGCCGTCTGCCCGGGCGCGATCTTACTGGAGCTGACCTGGGCGCCGGACTGGTGGTGCGGCCGCGCGTTGAGCGAGCGAACCTTCGCCCACCTTCTTCGCGGCGGGGGATTCGCTTTCGCTCGCGCCGGCCGAATTTGCCAGCTCGGCTTCCTCGGGCGGCAGGAAGTTTTTGAAGCGTCCTTTGTCGATGGCCTTCATGTAGGCCTCATGGGGCGAGACGATGCCCTGCTGGAGCTGCGCCCAGATTGCATCGTCCATGAACTGCATGCCTTCCGCCCGGCCACCGACGATCACGTCCTGCAGCTTCTGCGTGGCGCCTTCGCGGATGATGGCCGATGCGGCACTATTGACGACGAGGATCTCGTTCACGGCCACGCGACCGCCGCCATCGGCCTTCTTCATGAGAAGCTGGGCGACGACGCCGCGCAGCGAGGAGGCGAGCATGGTGCGGACCTGCGCCTGCTGGTCGGACGGGAAGACGTCGATCATACGATCGACGGTCTTGCGGGCATTGTTCGTATGCAGTGTGCCGAACACGAGCAGGCCCGTCTCCGCAGCTGTAAGCGCGAGTGAAATTGTCTCGAGATCGCGCATTTCGCCCACGAGGACGATGTCCGCATCTTCGCGCAGCGACGCCTTCAGGCCTGTCGGAAACGACTTTGCATGCTCCGGCACTTCGCGCTGGGTGATGATGCTGCGCTTGTTCCCATGAACGAACTCGATCGGTTCCTCGACCGTCACGATATGGCGGGAGTAGTTCGTGTTGATGTAGTCGATAAGCGCTGCAAGGGTGGTCGATTTGCCTGAGCCCGTCGGTCCGGTCACCAGCACGAGCCCCGCACGCATTTTTCCGAATTCCTTGATGACCGAGGGCACTCCGAGCTGCTCGAGGCTGGCAATCTTCGTCGGGATGAGGCGGAAGACAGCACCGTAGCCATTGGCCTGCTTGAGGTAGTTGCAGCGGAAGCGGGAGTCCTCGTTCATCTCATAGGCGAAGTCGAGATCGCCCGACTGCTCGAAGGCTTCCCACCGCTTCGGTGAGCAGATCTCGCTCAGCATGTAGGTCGCTTCGTCGCGTTCCATGACCTCCTCTCGGATCGGCATGATTTCGCCATGCCGGCGAATCTTCGGAGGCTGGCCTTCCGCGAGATGGAGATCTGACGCGCCCGCGTCGATGAGAACCTGAAAAAATTGGTCGATGTAAGCCATGGGAGGGAAATTACGAGGGACGTGAAGATGGAGGGTTATTGCAGGCCGGTGACCTGGCGCATGAACGGTTTTTGGTCAGCGCGAGCCATCGCTTCCTCGCCGGAGATGATCCCCGACTGGAAGAGTTCTGCGAGGGAGTCGTCCATCAGCTTCATCCCGAGGCGCTTGCCGGTCTGGATGACGCCCGGCAGCATGAACGTCCTCGCCTCGCGAATGATATTGGCCACCGCCGGGGTGTTCATCAGGATTTCCATCGCCAGTGCGCGGCCCTTTCCGTCGGCTCGCGGGACGAGTTGCTGCGACACAATGCCGCGCAGCGATTCGCTCACCATGATGCGGATCTGATCGCGCTGATCGACCGGAAAGACGTCCAGCACGCGATCCAGTGTGCGCGCGGCATTCGCTGTATGGAGGGTGCCGAGCACGAGGTGACCGGTCTCGGAGGCCGTGATCGCCAGCGAGATGGTCTCGAGATCTCGCATTTCACCCACCATGATGACGTCTGGATCTTCGCGCAGCGCGCCACGCAGCGCATTCGCGAACGATTTCGTATGCGTGTGCACCTCGCGCTGAGTCACGTGGCACCCCTTGGACGGGATGATGTACTCGATCGGATCCTCGAGCGTGATGATGTGGTCATGCCGGGCCTTATTGATCTCGTCCACCAGCGCCGCCAGCGTAGTCGATTTTCCACTTCCCACCGAGCCAGTGACGAGCACGAGGCCATTCTGGTACTGGGTGAGGAGTTTTAGGACGGAGGGCAGCCCGAGGTCATCCATCGAGCGGAGATTGGACGAAATGATGCGGAAGACGAGGTCCAGGCCCAATCGCTGGCGGACGACGCTGGTACGAAAGCGCCCGAAGCTGTTCGCATACGCGAAGTCCACATCTCCGATATCGGCGAGGTGATGTTTCTGAGCGGCCGAGAGAAAGCCCATCGCCAGCGCCTCGGTATCCTGCGCAGTGAGTACCGGGGCATCGTCCCAAATCGGTTGCAGTATGCCGAAGCGGCGCCACATGGGCGGCGAGTTTACTGCCAAATGAATGTCGGAAGCGTTGTGCTCTTTTCCGACCTGCAGATACATGTCGACATGAGCCAGGAGGGGATGGTTTTCGTGCACGACTTCGACGCTTGTGGCGGAGAGAGCGGGGGCTGACTGGGGCGAATCACTCACGGTGGGAGACTAAAGCGGAGATTTCCAAAGGGGACAAAAGTTTTCTTGTCGGCAACGCCACAGAGTTGCGGCAGGTATTTCGACAAGGAACATGCGACAGCGGTAGTCCCGGGGGTGGCATTCGTCAAGATGGCACTGATCGGGGTTGCCACCGACCATTCGCTCGTGCAAAAGCTCCTCGCTTCGATGAAGACTTCCGCCCGCCCAGTCGCAACGCAATCGTGGCTCGACGCGGAGTGGTTGCCATTGGCGGCTATCACATTGCTGCTGGCACTCCGGGTCGGCTTGCTGTTTCGGCATGGCGTGGATTCCGACGAGCCGCAATGCCTCCATGTGATCTACAGTTGGCTGCGGGGCGAGGTGCCGTATCGGGATTGCTTCGACAACCACACGCCGCTCTTTGCCTGGCTCTTTTTACCCCTTGCACGGCTTGCCGGGGAGACTCCGAATATCGTGCTGATCGCGCGCCTTGCACAGATCCCGCTGAGCTTTGGCGCGGTCGCGCTATTCTATCTCCTCGGGAGAAAACTCTGCGGCTCGCGTGTCGCCCTATGGGGGACGGCTTTGACTCTCGCTCTCGCGGACTGGTCACTCAAGGCAATCGAGTTCCGGCCGGACGTCCTATGGACCGTGCTCTGGTTTGCCGCACTATGGATGCTGGTCCGGCCAGGAATGCCGGGCTGGCGGACGTTCTTTCCGGCAGGGCTGCTCCTCGGAGCGGCGCTGATGGCATCCATCAAGACGACCGTCCTGCTCGCGGGCTTGGGACTTGGCTGGGCTTCCACTTGGTTGCTGGATCCCGAGTTCCGCCGCGCATACTCGGTTCCGCGCATTATCGAGTGCGCGGTTGCGGTCGCGTTTGGATTCATCGTCGTGCCTGCCGCTTTCCTCGGGTGGTTTGCAAAGCACGGCGCGTATGCCGCGATGAAATACTGCCTCTTCACGGTGAACGAACCCGGCGGGCTTTCCACGTGGAGGCTCGCGCTTTTCGTAGTGGGCTGCGTGGCATCCATCTTGGTCGCCATTCGCATGCGACGAAAGGGCGGCTCGGGACTGTGGATCGCTGTGTTTCTTTCCGCGGCATTTTACACGTTCCTGATCATCGGATTCAGTCCTTCGCTGAAAAAGCAGACTTTCCTTCCCTGCTATCCGATTCTCTTGCTGGCGGGGGCGGACATACTGCTGGCCTCGCATAGCCGCTGGCTTACGCGGGCTCCCCTCGCGATTTGTCTCGGGCTGCTCGTATACCAGGTGATCGAAGATGCTCCCTGGCACGACGGCATGGGCGAGCAGCGAGCCCTCCTGCGGGATGCGCTGGCCCTCACGAGTCCCAACGAGCCAATCCTCGACGTCAAGGGGGAGACCGTCTTTCGCAAGAGGCCCATTTATCTCGTTTACGTCCTCGCGACGTTGCGCGGTATCGAGACAGGGAAATTGCAGGCGCCATCCCCGGCGGGATTGGCTACGACTCCTATGGTGGTCGGCGGTGGGGCTGGATATCCCGATGCAATGCGCGCCTATATCAAGCGGCACTATTGCCTGGTCGCGGATGGTCGCGTGCGGGTCGCCGTGGCGGTGCCGCAGGTGTCAGCAGGAGCGGGGCATGCCGCATTTCATGCCGATTTCCCCATTGCGGGCGATTACGTCGTGCTCCGGGATGGACGCACCCCGGCGGGCGTCATTCACGTGGATGCGCCGGGAGACCAGATGCTCGCAATCAAGGATGCGGGAGCCGTCCTCCTTTACTGGAAGAACGCCTGGGATGCCGGCTATGCGCCGGCGGAGCGAGAGATCAAGCGGCTGCGATAGAGCGCTACCGCACTCGGCGGGAGGCAAACTCCGTGATCTTCTGTGTCGCGATCGCCTGGATCGCCGGTCTGGCCAGCGGCAGGAGGACGCGGAACATGGCGAGCAGGGCTCCGAAGAACGTGAACTTCTCCACCGTCTTCACTTCTCCGCCGCCTTTGACCTTGAGCTTGCGGACTTTTTCCCTCCTCCGTCCAGAGAACAGGAAGCCGAGCATGGCGGCGCCCCCGAGCCACGGAAGGGGATGTTGCATGATGGCGCGCTTTGCCTTGGCTGCCACATCCATTTCTGCGCGGAGGCTGGCATAGTCCGCCTGGATCGCACGGCGGCTGGCATCGATCTGAAGGCGGATTTCCTCGGCGGTCATAAGTTCGGATGAAAGGGTCAGATAAGAGGAGTGGCATTGCCCCGCATTGCGGCGACATCCTTGCGGATTTCCTCCGCGGTGCCACGGAAGACGGGCGTGCGAGACTGCTTTTTAATATAGAGAAGGCCGGCTGCCGTCCCCAGGAGATGCAGGACTGCGAAGCCGAGCGAAATCCAGAGCCAGTCGATATGCCAGAGCCGGTCGCACGCAAAGGCGACAAACAACAGGACGAAAACGTACCCAAACGCCGCGAAGAAGAGCGCGGCCCCGAGCACGATCAAGATCCGCAGATACAGCGTTGCGGCCTCGCGGCCTTCCAGGCCTGCAAGGGCTGCGAGGCCCTGCAGATGCCGGGTAATCGAGCCAAAGAGGCGAAGCGCTTCGGCCGTGATGCCTTCGGGGGCCGGACTGGCCGGCCCCTCCTGGGCGGTTGAAGTAGTCATCCGAGCAGAGCGGGGATGACTAGCGACGCATGATCAAACCGAGCACGAACCCGACCGCGACGGCGATGCCTACGGCCTGGAGCGGCTTCTCACGAATGAACTGCTCCGTTTCGCTCTGATAAAACTGCGCCTTGCCCGAGGCTCCGCTGAAAGCTTCCTGGGCGCGGCCTTTGTATTCCTCGGCCTTTTGAGCTGCCTGGGAGCGGAGCTCTCCATATTTGGCGGTGGCTGCTTCGCCGAGATCCTTGGCCGCCTGGCTGAGGTGATCCTTGCTCGAGGAGATCGCGGTCTGCGCGCGCTGCTTCCCGGATTCAAACACATCCTTTGCGGCGGAGGTGGTTTCCGCGATCGCGGCCTTGGCGTGGGCGGCCCCACTTTCGAGTTTCTGACCCGCGAGATTTGACGACTCTGTGGTGGTTTCCGACATAAAATTACCTTTCGGCTGAGGTTCGCTCGAAGCCTCGCAAACGGTTTGCCCCTTCGCAAGAAAAGATCGAGAGCCTGAAGAATCGTTCTTGGCTAACTCCTGTACGACCCTTACAGATTCGCGGCTTATGATTTCCGCTTTTGCTCCGGGCCGCATCGAGCTGCTCGGAAACCATACAGATTATAATGAGGGAGTGGTGCTCTCCGCAGCGATCGACCTGGGGGTCACGGTGCAGGGTGAGCGCACGGCGGATGGCTGCATCTCCGTTGCGAGCGCCGGATTCGAGACGACATCGATTCCTGCAGGTGAAGAGCTGAAGCCGAACGGGACGTGGAGCGATTATTCGCTCGGCGTCGCAGCCATGCTCCGCAAGAGCGGACGGGAGATCGATGGCTTCCATGCGGAGTACTCGACGACTCTGCCGGTGGGCGCTGGACTATCGAGCTCTGCAGCGATGGAGGTCGCGACCGGTGTCTTCCTGCAGAAACTTTATGGGATCGAGCTGTCTCCGCTGGAACTCGCCAAGCTCGGCCGCCGTGCGGAAAATGAATTCGTCGGAGTCGGCTGCGGACTGCTGGACCAGGTCTCCTCGGTCTTCGGTCGGAAGCAGCACGCCATCTTCCTTGATTGCCGTGCGGAGTCGGTCGAGAGAATTCCTTTTCCGAAGGGAATCGATTTGCTGGTGATTCCCTCCGGAGTCGCCCATGCGCTGAATGGCGGTGAATACGACGAGCGCCGAGCCCAGTGCTTCGAGGCGGCCCGTCTCCTCGGTGTGCCTGCCCTGCGCGATGCGACCTCTGCTCAACTGGCCGCAGCCGGACTCCCGGATCTCCCGCGCCGCCGTGCAGCCCACGTGGTCGGCGAAAATGAGCGCGTCTTCGAGGCCCTCGGCTACCTGCGCAATGGCGATATCGCCTCCTTCGGCCGTTTGCTGGCTGCCTCGCATGAAAGCTCGAAGCACAACTTCGAGAACAGCACTCCTCAACTCGACGCCCTCGTGGAACTCGCGCTCCAACAGCAGGGCGTGCACGGCGCTCGGTTGACCGGCGGGGGATTTGGCGGCGCCATTGTCGTGGTCGTCGATGCCGACTCCATGGAGCGCGCCGCGAATGCCATCGTCTCCGCCTACAAGGAACGGACCGGTATCGAGACCAAGGGAATACGGTGCCATATCGGAGACGGGGCAGTCCCCGGCGCCGAGTAATTCGCTGCCGCGTCCTAGCGTGCCGCCCGGGTGTATCTCCGGGCGGCGGATAAAATTCCCACCTGCGCCCGCTCGACAATTGGTCGCCGGGGCCGATATTTTCTGCCCCGATGGAGAGCACTCAACAACAGGCGGTGCGCAGTCTGCTCGATTCCTACGAGCGGGTCGGCGGCCTGAATAATACGGACGGCCTCAACCTGCCCTCGACCAGGGCGATCGCCTCCATCTGCGAGGACCTCCTCCAGCTTCTTTTTCCCGGCTTCCACGACGAGGAGCCAATCCACCGGGACTTTCTTGCTCAGCTTACGGAAATCCGGGTGAGCAGCCTGGTGGAGAGGCTGGAGGACCAGATTTGCCGCAGCTTGCGCACCACCGAGCCGCAATGTCCGGAATCGAAAGCGCGCGAGATCATGAATGCCTTTCTCGTGGAGCTTCCACTGGTACGCGAACTCCTGCGGACGGATATCGAGGCTGCCTACGAGGGAGATCCCGCCGCGGCCTGCAACGAAGAGATCGTGCTTTCATATCCTTGCGTCTCTGCCATCGCGATCCAGCGCTGCGCTCATCGGCTCTATAAGGCGAGGGTGCCACTGCTGCCTCGCATGATGACGGAGTGGGCCCATGCCCGCACCGGTATGGATATTCATCCGGGTGCGCAGATCGGCAGCCACTTCTTCATCGACCACGGCACGGGTGTTGTCATCGGAGAGACATGCACAATAGGGAATCACGTGAAGCTCTATCACGGCGTGACCCTGGGGGCGCGAAGCTTTCAGAAAGATACCGTGGGCCGCATTGTGAAGGGGGGCAAGCGCCACCCCAACGTGGAGGATGGGGTGACGATTTATCCGAACTCGACGGTGCTCGGCGGCGAGACCGTGATCGGCGAGCGCTCCACGATCGGAGCCAATGTCTTCCTCATGCACAGCGTGCCGGCGCAATCCCTGGTCTTTTACGAGGAGACGCAGCTCAAGGTGGTGCCCAAGCGGTCGACCGCCCCGCAAGCCCAGGAGCTCGAATGGGTTATCTAGACTGCAACGCCACCACCCCCCTTGCTCCCGAGGCGCTGGAGGCGATGCTTCCCTACCTGCGCGACGAATTCGGCAATCCCTCGAGCATTCATGCCCAGGGACGCCGCGCTCGCGCGGCGGTCGATGATGCGCGTGACCGGCTGGCCGCCCTCATGGGAGCGCGACCGCATGAAATCATTTTCACGAGCGGGGGAACGGAATCGGTCAATCTCGCCCTCGTTGGCCTTGCATTGGCCCATGTGGAAAAAGGGAAGCATATAGTTACTGCCGCGACCGAGCACCATGCCGTGCTCCACTCGCTGGAATTTCTCCAGGCCCAGCACGGCTTCGAAGTGACTGCCCTGCCCGTGGATTCCACGGGGCGGGTGGATCCGGACGACCTGCTGGCGGCTGTACGGAAAGAAACCAGCCTCGTCTCGATCATGTCGGCAAACAACGAGACCGGCGCCATTCAGCCCATTGCCGAACTGGCCTCTCTCTGCCGGGAACGCGATGTGCTCTTCCATAGCGACATGGTCCAGAGCTTCGGGAAGGAACTCGTCCAGCCTCACGAGCTGGGAGTGGATGCCGCGTCGATCGCCGCCCATAAATTCTATGGGCCGAAGGGAGCTGGTGCCCTGTTCCTGCGTGCCGGTCTTCCTCTGATCCCGTTGCACCACGGCGGGGCGCAGGAGAATCAGCGCCGACCCGGCACGGAGAATGTGGCCGCCATCGTCGGGATGGCTGTCGCCGCGGAAATCGCACACCGGGACATGGAGGCCGAGCAGGAGCGCCAGGCTGGGCTGCGGGACTGGCTCTGGGAGGGAATTCGGGCCGAGTACCCTATTGCCATCCGAAATGGTGATCCTGAATTCAGTCTTGGTAATACTCTGAATGTAAGTTTTCCGGGGGCTGATGGGGAGACTCTCCTCATTGGGCTCGATATCGAGGGAATCAGTGTTTCGAGTGGCTCGGCCTGTATGGTAGGCTCGGTGCAAATGTCACATGTTCTCCATGCAATGAATGTGCCTCACGAAGCGGCGCGCGCGACAGTGCGTTTTTCATTGGGCAAATCGACCACGGGGACCGACATTGAGGCCGCGCTGACCGCGCTATCCCGTGTACTCGAACGCCAAAACCTGACTCCGGAAGAATGAGACGCTCACCGCACCAACTCGTCTTCAATTTCGGATTGAATTTGCTGAAGCAGATCAACCGTCTGCCCCAGCGTGGCGCCGCGCCCAAGTCCAGAGCACCGCGTGGCGGTGCCAGCCTGCGCCGCGATCCCATTCTCGAGGAGGTCGCTCGCGTCCTGGCCAGGCAGGTCGGCTGCCCCGCATTGGCGAAGTGCGTCGGTGTCTCGTGGAATCCGCGCATGCGGACCACTGCTGGCATCGCGTGCTATCGCACCAAGCAGATCGTCCTCAATCCCAAGCTCATCGAAATTTCCGCTGGCGAGGTCCAGCGCACGCTGCGGCATGAGCTGGCCCATCTCGTGGCGCAACACCGCGCCGGTCGCCGCCGCATAGCCGCCCATGGCGACGAGTGGCTGCAGGCCTGCGCCGATCTCGGGATTCCCGATGAGAAGCGCTGCCACGACCTGCCATTCAAGCCTCGTCGTCTCGCGCGGAAGTATTTTTACCGATGCCCGGAATGCGAGACCGTGATGGCTCGCGTCCGGCGGGTGAAATCCCGGGTTGCCTGCATCAAGTGCTGCCGCAAGCACAATGGCGGCAAATATCACGAGCGATTCCGCTTCCGCGAAATCGACGGTCCGGGCGAGCGCATCGCGGCATAGGCCGGGAATTCGGTCGTGGGGCGTCTGCGCCCCCGGGAAAATCCACGGCGCTCGCGGCGCGACTCGCCTACCGCAGAAAACGAACCGGCCGCTGCCGGGTCCCACAGTCGCGGGGCTCCGCCAAAGTAGGTGGCCGCCTGATCCGATTGCCTGGCTTGGCTTATGCATGAATGCCACGAAGGATCAGCTGTGGCGAAATTCATGAGCCGCCGATAGTCGGCATTGGCTCGCCTCACGGTTTTCTGCGAGAAACCATCGCATGCGAACCATTCACGATACGGAGCGGAATATCGAATTCGAATTCGTACGGGCGACGGAGAACGCGGCGCTGAATTCCATCCATTGGATGGGCCGCGGGAACAAGGAGGCTGCCGATGCCGCGGCATGCGATGCCATCCAGGGCGTCTTCGATCTCGTGGATATTCGCGGCGAGGTGATGATCGGCGAGGGCATCAAGGACAATGCGCCTGGCATTTTTCTCGGTGACCGACTTGGTACGTGGAGCGAGGGGTCGCCCTGCTTCCACATCGCCCTCGATCCCATCGACGGTACGAGCAATATCTCGAAAGGGCTCCCGAACTCCATCTCGGTACTCTCCGCGACCCATGTGCCCGACGAAGGCGACGGAGGGATGATGAATATCCCGAGCTTCTACTCGGAGAAGCTCGCCTACGGGCCGGCTGTGCGCGAAGCCATCGAGCATACGAAGATTCCGCCGCTTACGCTGGAAATGGATTTCGGCGAAGTGATGACTTACACGGCGGCGGCGCTCAAAAAGCGCATCAGCGATCTGGTCGTGGTCATGTTGGATCGGCCGCGTAACCAGAAATATCTCGAGATCGTCCGCCAGCAGGGTGCAGCCCTGCGCATGATCGCAGATGGAGACATCGCTGCGGCGGTGGCGCCGTCGCTGCCGGATTCCGGCGTCGATCTCTATGTCGGCATCGGCGGATCACCGGAAGCAGTGCTTACCGCCTCCGCGCTCAAGGCGCTGCGCGGCGAAATCCTCCTGCGCATGTGGCCGAGAGACGATGCCGAGCGCGCCGACCTCCTCAAGACGGTCTCACCCGTGGAGTTGAGCCGCATTTACAAGACGAACGATCTGGTCGTCGGCGAGAGCTCGATTTTTTGCGCCACCGGCATCAGCGACAGCGCGCTCCTTCCTGGAGTCAAACTCGTCGGGAATACGGCCATCACCCATTCGATCCTCATGCGCGCCCGGAGCCAGACGGTGCGCTACATCCGGGCAGTCCACAATCTCGACAAAAAGACCATTCACCTGCGCAGCACGCATCGCGAGCAGACGGTGTGAGCTCCGATTGCGCTCGCGCAAGTCTCGATTCTTGTTCGCTTTACGAACGGGAAGCTTCGGGATTTGATGAGCCGCGATGCGAATCGGACTTGGAATCCTGCTGCTCTGTGTCGGTTGCGCCCGCGCGGCAATCGTTTTCGATCAACCCAAAGTGGACGTGACTGCCGAATCGACCGATTCGCAAGCTCAAGCGGTCTTCCACTTCCGCAATACTGGTGACCGGGCGGTCGAAATCACGGAGATGAAGCCTTCCTGCAGTTGCACTGCGGCCCAGCTCGCGCGCACGCGTTATGCGCCAGGTGAGGGCGGCGATCTTCATGCCGCAATGTGGATCATCGGCGTGATGGGTGATGATACCAAGACGATCACCGTAAAGACGAACGATGGAGCGCCTCCGCAAAAGCTGACTTTTCATGTGCATGTAAACACTCTCGCGCGCATCGATCCTGAGGCGCTTTTCTGGGGGAGAGGATACAAGACAGGCTCGGCGGATGTGCACATCCGCTTTCCCGAGGCCGACGAGCCAGCGCAATCCGTGAAGATCATTGCGAATCCCGATCGTCTCGATACCTCGCTCCAGACGATCGAGCCTGGCCGGAAATACCAACTCGAGGTCACTCCGAAATCGGTGGCTTCCTGCTGGCGGGAGAATGTCGTGATCGAGGTCGCATTTCCGCATATCGGGGTGCGCCGATACACATGTTACGCAAATGTGAAATGAGGGATGCCCTCCGCATCCTGGGGCTGGCGCTCATCCTCGCGGTCGTCTCATACGGATGGCATGCCCGCCATGGCCGGATCGAGGGTGAGAGCGCATCCATCCCGCGGATCCCACTCGCTGCCGCCGCGCGCGAGCACTCCATCCTGTGGCTCGACGCGCGTCCGGAGGAGGATTATGACCGCGGGCACGTCCCCGGGGCTCTGCCTCTTCGGCCGGGATCCTGGGATGCAGAGTTCCCTGCGGTGATCGACCGATGGCAGCCAGGAAACAAGGTCGTGGTATATTGCCGAAGCGATTCGTGCGAGACCAGCGAGGCCGTGGCGCGGCGGCTCATCGAGGCCACCAAATGGCCTGACGTCTATGTATTGGAAGGAGGTTGGGAGGCATGGGCCACAGGATCGAAGCACTGATGGTCCTTGTGCTGCGCGTCGCATTGGGAGCGCTCTTCGTCTATGCGGGAGCACTCAAAATCGGCCATCCCCTGGATTTCCAGCAGGCGATCGAAAATTACCGCCTGCTGCCGAAGGTTGCGACGCTACCACTGGCATTTTACCTTCCGTGGCTCGAGATCGTCTGCGGGCTCGCGCTCATTTTCGGCAGGAGCCTGCGGGCCGCGGCTGGCATCGTGGCGGCGCTTTGTATCGTTTTCCTCCTTGCCCTGATCCAGGCCTGGATGCGGGGTCTGGATATCCAATGCGGGTGCTTCGGGTCCGCTCCAGAGACTGGTGGCCTCTTTTGGCCGATCCTTCGGGACATGCTTCTCCTGGCAGTCACGGGGGCGATTTGGCTGCGGGCAAAGAAGTAGGTTGTAAATCCTGCTTGCCTCCATTTGCCGGGCGTGGCATGGTCGAGGACTATTTTAATTGAAAGAAATGGGAAAGAATGAATCCAGCGAGGTCGCAACCCTGCGCCTCCACGACAAAGATACCGGTAGCGCCGACGTGCAGATCGCGCTCCTGACCAAGCGTATCAACGAACTTACCGAGCATCTCAAAGGCCACTCGAAGGATCATTCCTCGCGCCGTGGTCTGCTCAAGCTGGTCGCCCAGCGCCGCAGTCTCCTCGATTACCTGAAGCGCACCGCTTCGGACCGTTACCAGACGGTCATCGAGAAGCTCCAAATCCGCAAGTAACGCGGACTCACCCGATGCCAGTTTTCGAAAGCCCCGGCCTTTAGCTGGGGCTTTCTGGCATTTCACATACACACCCCGTGCGGCGCCACTCCCCCATGATTTCGGCGCTGCCAATCCTGAAATCATAACATGCCACAATCAGTAACCGCCCACGTTGGGCAGCATCCCATCATCATCGAAACCGGCAAGCTCGCGAAGCTCGCCGACGGTGCCGTGACCGTCCGTTCCGGCGAAACGATCGTCCTCGTGACGGCCGTCTCCGCCACCACTGTCAAGGAAGGCCAGGATTTCTTCCCCCTTACCGTGGATTACCGTGAAAAGGCCGCCGCCGTTGGCAAGTTCCCTGGCGGGTACTTCAAGCGCGAAGGCCGTCCCTCGGAGAAGGAAATTCTCACCTGCCGCATGACGGATCGTCCGCTGCGCCCCTTGTTCCCCAAGGGTTATCTCTATGATACGCAGATCATTGGCGTGCTCCTGAGCGCGGATGGCGAGGTCGATCCCGACATTCTCTTCATCAATGGCGCGAGCGCAGCTCTCTGTGTCTCCGACATTCCGTTCGCCGGCCCGGTGGGTGCCGTGCGCGTCGGCCGCATCAACGGCCAGTTCGTCGCCAACCCCACGCACAGCGACCGTGCGGACAGCGATCTGAATCTTATTTATGTCGGCAACGAAACCGAGGTCATCATGATCGAGGGCGAGGCCGATGAGGTGCCGGAAGCCGATTTCGTTGCCGCGCTGCACTTCGCGCAGGCCGAGGTCGCCAAGATGGTCGCCGCGCAGAAGGAACTCGCCGCAGCCGCAGGCAAGCAGAAGCGCGTCGCTCCGCTATTTGTCGTCGCCGACGAGCTCCTCGAGATCGCCTACTCCGTCGCGGGTGACCGCATCGAGTCCGCAATCTACACGCCGAGCAAGGTCGCCCGCCAGAAGGCGGTCGGTGCCCTCAAGGACGAGGTCAGCGCTGCGATTCTCGAGAAGTTCCCGGCTGCTACGAAGTTCGAAATCAGCCAGGCATTCGACTATCTGCAGAAGAAGGCTTTCCGCATCAGCATCCTCGACAGGCAGGTGCGCTGCGACGGCCGCGACACGCTTACGATTCGCCCGCTCAGCGCCGAGACCGGCCTGCTGCCGCGCAGCCATGGCAGCGCGCTCTTCCAGCGCGGTGAGACCCAGGCTCTCTGCCTTGCGACGCTGGCCCCGGCGGACGAAGCACAGGATCTCGACGGCTACACCGGCGGCGAGACGACCAAGCGGTTCATTCTGCATTATAACTTCCCGCCCTTCTCGGTGGGTGAGACCGGTCGTACCGGCAGCCCTGGCCGCCGCGAAATCGGCCACGGCGCTCTGGCCGAGCGCTCGATCGAGCCCGTCATCCCCGACGTGAGCGACTTCCCTTACGCGATTCGCATCAGCAGCGAGGTCATGGAGTCGAATGGTTCCACCTCGATGGCCAGCGTCTGCGGCGGCGTTCTCGCCCTCATGGATGCCGGTGTGCCGATCAAGAAGCCTGTGGCCGGCATTTCGTGCGGTCTGGTGACGGAGTTCAGCGGCGACCAGATCAGCCGTTACACGCTTCTCACCGACATCATCGGAAGTGAAGATCACTTCGGTGACATGGACTGGAAGCTTTGCGGAACACGCGACGGCGTGACCGGTTTCCAGCTCGACCTCAAGCTTCCGGGCATTTCGCTCAAGCTCATGGAGGAGGCGATTTATCGCACCCGCGACGACCGCCAGAAGGTGCTCGACGTGATGGAAGCCTCGCTTGCCGCGCCGCGCACCGAGATGAGCCAATACGCTCCGCGCATCGAGACGATCAAGATCAACCCCGACAAGATCGGCCTGCTCATCGGACCTGGTGGCAAGACCATCAAGGGCATCGTTGCCGAGACCGGCGCCGAGATCAACATCGAGGACGACGGCTCCGTGCACATCTACTCGAGCAACGGTGACAGTCTCGCCCGCGCCAAGCAGATCATCAATGGCATGACCAAGGAAATCTCGATCGGCGAGATGTACCAGGGCACCGTCGTCTCCATCAAGGAGTTCGGAGCTTTCGTTGAAGTCCTGCCGGGCAAGGACGGTCTCGTCCATATTTCCGAACTCGCCGACTTCCGCGTGAAGAAGGTCGAGGACGTGGTCAAGGTCGGCGATGCCGTCTGGGTCAAGTGCATCGGCGTGGATGACAAGGGCCGTGTAAAGCTCAGCCGCAGGGCAGCAATGAAAGATCGCGACGAAGCCGCAGGCGGTGCTCCCGCTCCGGAGGTCGCCGAGATCGCCTAAGGCGCTCGCATCTCTCATTAGATAAATCAACAAAGAGGCCGGTCCATTGCAGGACCGGCCTTTTTTTTGTCGTTTTTTAACCGCTCGACACTTCCCCCATGCCACAAGCGGTGCCCGATCGGTTGCAGGGAGATCGCTCGCTTCCGAACGGTCCAGGTATATGCGTCGGCCCTGAATGAGGACATTACATGCCAATGCGGCATGTATGAATTTCATTCATCATGATGAGGACGAACTCGACCGGGTATTTAAGAGGCATTGGCCTGGTTTAGCACCGCGGCTGCTCAACGGGAGCGCGAAACATGGCTCGCGTGGAACGAGCATGAGCTCCGGCCCGTCCGGCGCGCATCACGCATCCCGCTGCCTGACCGAACACACAACCCAACTCAGAAAAACAAACAATGACCTCTCAACTTATTGCCCTGCGAAAGGCGGTCGGGCGCAGCTTTGCCGGCGGCGCTCTCGCGCTGGCGGCACTCGGCTCGGCGCAGGCCGGGCCCGCCCCGGCACCTGCCCCGGAAACCACAACCACCACTTCGGAATCGTCTTTGAGCGATTGGTGGAATGGAAAATATGCCTCCGGAAATTGGTTCGGAGTGCGCGACACTCTGGCATCCCACGGCATCGAGCCATTCGGAAGCTGGGTTGGCACGTTCTATGGCATCACGGGCGGCGGTCTCCATTCGCCGCACGGTGCTTTTGACGAGCAGATCATCCTTGGTCTGAAGCTCGACTTCGAAAAAATGCTCGGTATCACGGGCCTCACCGCGCAGGGCTCGGCCCGCTGGCGTGACGGGCGGGATCCCAACGATTACGTGGGAGCGAGTCCCTGGATTAATCCGTCCTCCTATCAGGTCGGTGTCCAATGGCGTCTGATGCCCTTCTACCTGATGTGGGAATCCCGCGATCTCCTGCCGGTGAAGGACATGGTGACGATCGAGGGCGGCTGGACCGATCCCTATTACTTCTTCGCGATCCAGCCGGATTCGAAGCTGTTCCAAAACAACGCAATCACGCAGACCAAGGGCCTGGGCGCGAATTTCCCATTCAACGGGACGTATGCTTCCTGGGGCGGTCACATCAAGGTGAAGCCCACGACCTGGTCATACGTCCAGGCGGGTCTTTACACTGCGATCCCGAGTGCGACCACGACCTCGAATCACGGTCTCGACCTCGCTGGCTATGCGCAAGACCCGAGTAAGAACGGCCTCTATTTCATCAGCGAAGTCGGCGTGACGCCCACGATCGCGGGCCTGCCCGGCAAGTACGCCATGGGCGGCTATTACTGGGGCCTGGAGAACAAATCGTTCTACAAGCAGACATACGACGGCAAATATGGTTTCTACTGGCAGGCCGACCAGATGCTCTTCCGGGAGCCGTCGAAGGCCGCCGAGACGACCACATACTCGAAGGAATCGGATGGCAAGAGCTTCAAGGAGGTGAAGGAGCCCGTCGCTCCCGCCAAGCCGAGCACCCAGGGCCTCTATGGCTTCGCATTCCTCACGTATGCGCCCTCGTATGACAACGTCCTGCCGTTCTATTTCCAGACGGGTCTTGTTTACAAAGGCCTCATTCCGGGACGCGACAACGATCAGCTCGGTGTTGCCTTCGGACTCGGCAGCTACAGCTTCGACAAGCTGCAGGCCGAAGAGGATGCCGGCAAAACGGTGCACCAGACGAACGAAGGTGTGGTCGAAGTCGACTACCGCGTCCAGATGGCGAAGTTCGTGTACGTGCAGCCGTTCTGGCAGTACATCATCCGCCCGAGCGCAACCGGACTCATCAACAACGCCAACATTCTGGGCGTGAACATGGGAGTCACTTTCTAACCCCAATAGGGGATCGGGCGACGAGCCCGACAGAATCGCCCTCCACGGGGCAAGTTTCTTCAAGGCAAGTAGCTAGGCCTTTAGGGAGTTCAGGCGCAGCGCCGGCGGATATCCGCCGGCGCTGTCGTTTCCGGCAACGGCTGGGGTGGTACTTGGCGGCATCCTTGAGGCGGGTCATCGTTCGCTTGGCGGAAAAGCGCAATAAAGGGAGGCACGGAATGCCGGGCGGGGGACGCGTCGGTTTCCGTCTTTGAAAATGACCACAATCCGCTTCTCACGTTTGCACACACCGGCTCTCTCGAGCCTCGTCGCTGGCCTCCTTATACTGACATCGCTTTCTCACCTTCATGCCGGGCCTGCACGGGACGCCTTGTCCAATCGTCCGGGAATGGCCCCTGAGGGCACTTCCAACTGGTGGAGCGGAAAGTACGCATCCGGAAACTGGTTTAGGATGCGCGACTCGCTCGAGAGGCGCGGCATCGACTTGTATGGGAGCTGGATCGGCACCTTCTATGGATTCACGGGCGGCGGCATCGACACTCCGCATGGGGCATTCGACGAGCAGATCACCCTCGGCCTGAAACTGGATTTCGGAAAGCTCGCCGGCATCGAGGGACTCACGGCGCAGGGGTCGGTGCGGTGGCGCGATGGGCGAAACCCGAACGACTACGCTGGTGCATCCAGCACATTCAATCCCTCCAAGTACCAGAGCGGGCAGCAATGGCGACTCATGCCATTCTTCCTGACCTATACGACGCCCGAGCTTCTGGGCGTGAAGGACCTGCTCACCATCTCGGGCGGGTGGCAGGATCCCTACGACTTCTTTCTGGATCAACCGGACTCGAAACTCTTCATCAACAACGCGATCGCTTCCTCGAAAGGCATTGGTGGCCTGAACGGCTTCGGATGGGGGAGCAGCTACGCGGGATGGGGTGGATTCCTCAAAGTAAAGCCTGTCGATTGGCAATACACGATGGCGGGCCTCTATCTCGCGATTCCTGATGGATCGGCCATGTCGAATCACGGCCTTGATCTTGCAGGGTATCGGCCCAATCCGAATCTCAACGGCCTTTACTTCCTGGCTGAGACGGGTGTCACCCCCAAGCTCGGAGCGGCGAAGCTCCCCGGCAAATACGCATTCGGAGGGATCTATTGGGGAGTCGAGAACAAGTCGTTCAATGGCCAGACATACGACGGCAAGTATGACCTCTATTGGCAGGCCGACCAGATGGTCTATCGGGCGCCATCACGGGAGGAAGAGCCTGCGCCACTGGCCAAGGGTGCGACCGACGGCAAGAGCTTCAAGGAAGTGAACGAGCCAGCAGCCAAGCAAGAGCTCAGCGACAAGGGGCTCTACCTCTTCTCGCTCATCAATTACGCCCCGGCCTACGACAACGCCATGCCGTTCTACCTTCAGGCGGGTTTCGTCTATAAAGGTCTCATCCCGAGCCGCGACAAGGATCAGCTCGGAGTCGTCTTCGGATTTGGGAACTACAGCTACGATAAAATCGTGGCGCAGGAGAATGCCGGGCAGACCATTCGCCGGACGAACGAAGGGGTGGTGGAAATCGACTATCGTGCCCAGGTCAGCAAGTTCCTCTACGTGCAGCCGTTCTGGCAGTACATTATCCGCCCAGATGGGACCGGCATGGTGAACAACGCAAATCTCTTCGGCCTGAACATGGGCGTCACGTTCTGATCCCGCCGCTCCGACGGATTGGTCCCCCGCCGGCCGAAGCTCTGGCGTGGCGGGATGGCCGACGGCAACTGGCCCTTACTGGAGTGGCCAGAAAATGGGAATGAGGAGCGTGACGATCACGAGGAAGAGGATATTGAGCGGCGCGCCGACCCGGAGGAAATCGCTGAACTTATATCCGCCCGCGCCATAGACGAAGGTGTTCGTCTGATACCCAATCGGCGTGGCAAAACTGGCCGATGCGGCGAACATAATGGCGATGAGGAAGGGTACGGGATGGTAGTGGAGCTTGATCGCCGTCTGGTAGGCGATCGGCGTGAGCAAAATGGCGACAGCGTTATTCGAGATCAGCTCGGTGAGAAGAGTACCCACCAAATAAAACGCCCCGAGCACGAGAACGGGACTCGATTTTCCGACCACGGACACGACCTCGTTCACGAGCCATTGGTCGGCTCCCACATTCTTCATCGCGGCACCGAGCGAAATCATGCCGACAATCATGGCGACGATGCGCCAGTCGATGGCATCGTAAATCTCGCTCATCCGCAGACAGCGCGTGGAGACCAGTACGACCACGCCCGCAAGTGCAAGGATCGAGATGGGATAGACGTCGAAAGCCGAGAGCGCGACCACGAGAGCGAGCACGCTCAGGACGATGGGCTGCTTGTTCCGCCGCGCGGTTGGAATCGCGGTGTCGTTTAGCAGAAGGATATCCGGACTCCCTGCGAAACGGCTAAGACCTTCCTGCGAGATGCGAAGCAAGAGAGTGTCACCAAACTTCAACGGAATTTGCCCGACATTCTGGGTGATGTTTTCTCCATGACGATGAATCGCGAGGACGAGCGCATGGAAGTTCTCACGGAGGCGGGACTCCCGCAGGGTCTTGCCGGCGAAATGCGAGTTGTTGGTGATGACCGCCTCGACAACGACAGTGTTTTCCGCGCGAACGCGTTCCAGACCGAGCTCTCTCTCCTGGGTAAGGGATACGTCGTGAAGCGATTGCACTTCCACGACCGCCGTCCGCGGAGCGCCCAGGACAATCCGATCGCCGGCTTGAAGGACGATCTCGTGAAAAGGCGGTGGAAGGAACTCATCCCCTCGCACCACGCCCTGAACGCGGACATTGGCGATCTTATGGACCTCCGTCTCATCAATGCGATGGCCTCGCAAAGGCGAATCCGCACCCACAAGAAGCTCAGTGACGTATTCTCTCGTGGAGATCGAGCCGACCAGGCTTGCCAGTGATTCGCGGGAGGGCAGGAGATGTCGGCCGATCAACGCCATATAGATGACGCCGACCGCGGCCACGATCACGCCCAGCTTCGTGATGTCGAAAATTCCAAACCGGATGCCGTAATCGGAGTGTGCGATGGAGGAGACGACGATATTCGTCGACGTGCCGATGAGTGAGCAGGTGCCCCCGAGGATGGCAGCAAAGGAAAGCGGGATCAGCAGCTTGCTGGCGCTTACGTCGAAATGCCGCGCGACTCCGAGTACGAGCGGCAGAAGGGCGACAACGACCGGCGTATTGTTCACGAATGCCGAGCAGCAAATCACGCTGACCATCAACAAAACGAGAAGGTGAAGTTCCGTCAGGCTCGGCATCCTTCGCAGCAGGCGGCCGATATCCTCGATTGCCCCGCACCTTTGCAGGCCGGAACTGAGGATGAACATGGCCGCCACGGTGACCGGCGCCTCGTTCGAGAGGGATGCGAATGCCTCCTTGGGCGAGATCCAGCCCACCAGGGTAACCAGAACCATTACGCCAATAGCGACGAGATCCGGAGGGACGGTCTCTCTGACGAAGAGAATGAAGATCACCAGGATCAGCAAAAAGAAGAGCGCGATGGTCATGGCATCGGAAATAGGCGGTCGATCAGATAAGCAACTTTACATCCGGTGGACGAGCGCGAGTTGAGCCCTGCCTGCGGATTGATGCGGCCGGTACTTTTTGGGGTGCTTAGGCCGAAAGAGGAAGGGCAGGAGAGCTCTGTGGGGCGGACGAGCCGCCGGGCCATTCCAGATCGAGGAACTCCGCGACGAAAACATTCGCCGGAGCTTTCTTCACCTCTGCTGGTGAGCCGATTTGCTGGATTTTCCCTTTGTCGATGAGCACTACGCGGTCGGCGACTTCGAAAGCCTCATCCTGGTCGTGGGTGACGAAGATGGTGGTCAGTTTGACCCTGTCCCGAAACTCCCGCAGCCACCGCCGCAACTCCTTGCGAACCTTTGCATCCAATGCCCCAAACGGCTCGTCGAGCAGGAGCACTTGCGGTTCGACCGCGAGCGCACGGGCAAACGCGACTCGCTGGCGCTGGCCTCCGGAAAGCTGGCCTGGAAGCCGCTTGCCATAGCCCGATAGCTGCACCGCATCGAGCAGCTCGAGTACCCGCTTCTCGATCGCAGCCTTCGGTGGGCGTTTGCCGCCCCGAATGACGCGCAGGCCAAAGGCGACGTTCTCGAACACATCCATGTGGCTGAAGAGCGCATAATGCTGAAAGACGAAACCCGCATGACGCTTATAGGCGCTCAGGGCGGTCACATCATTGCCATCGAAAAGTACGCGGCCTTCATTATCATCGGGAAACTCCAGCCCCGCGATCGTGCGCAGCAGGGTCGTTTTTCCGGAGCCACTGGGGCCCAGAAGCGCAATGAGTTCGCCGGTCTCGACTTTGAGGCTCACTCGGTCCAGCGCCGGATAACGCGAGAACTTCTTCGTAATATCGCGGACTTCGATACTCATGGCTTATGGGAAAGATCGGTGTGTCTAGCGGCTTCGGCAAGCTGCTGCTCGGCGCGCCATTCCGCATAGGTCTTAATGATGAGGGTAAGCAAGGCCAGGATACACAGGACCGAGGCAACGGCGAATGCCGCCGAGTATTGGTAGTCGTTGTACAGAACTTCGATATGGAGAGGCATGGTATTCGTCTTTCCTCGGATGTGGCCGGATACGACCGACACCGCGCCGAATTCTCCCATCGCCCGCGCATTGCAGAGAATGACGCCGTAGATGAGGCCCCACTTGATCTTCGGAAGGGTGACTCGCCAGAAAATCTGCCAGCCATTCGCGCCAAGGCTCAATGCGGCTTCCTCTTCCTTGGTACCCTGTGCCTGCATCAATGGAATGAGACCGCGCGCCACGAATGGGAACGTCACGAACATCGTGACGAGCACGATGGCGGGGGTATTGAAAATGATCGGCAGGTCGTGATCGATAAACCATGCACCGAACCAACCATTCGCGCCGAAGACGAGCACGTAGATCAGTCCACCGATGACGGGTGAGACCCAGAGGGGAAGATCGATGAGGGTGATGAGGAACGAGCGACCCGGAAAATGGAACCGCGTCAGATTCCATGCGGCAGCGATGCCGAAAATTGTATTGAGCGGCACCGCGATCACCGCGGTGAGAAGCGTGAGCCTTACGGCCGAGGCCGTGGCATCATCGCGAAAGACCGCGAGAAACGCGGCGACTCCCTGCGAGAACGCCTCCTTGAAAACCACGAAGAGTGGCAGAAGTAGAAACAGCGTGAAAAAGACGAAGACGACGCTGATCAGAACGGCGCGTATGACCGGAGACTCCGCGGTGGCTCGGACGGGGCGCTCCACGCGGGCAGTAGTTGGGAAGGAGGTCACTCCAGCCATGGCCTCAGGCAACTCCTTTCCGGCGATTGTCCCAAGCCTGCAGGCCATTGCTGACCAGCAGAATGACGAATGACGCAAGGAGCATGATGAACCCGAGCGCCGCCGCGCCGGTGTAATCATAGTTTTCCAGTTTCGAAATGATGAGAAGCGGCGTGATTTCCGTTTTGAAAGGAAGATTGCCCGAGATGAAGACGATGGAGCCGTATTCGGCGACAGCCCGCCCATAGGCGAGCGTCACCCCCGTAAAAATCGCTGGCAAAAGGCCGGGGAGTATCACTCGTCGGAAGGTCTGAAATCGTGTGGCGCCAAGACACGCGGCGGCTTCCTCGACATCCAGCGCGAGGTCTTGGATCACCGGCTGGATAGTGCGCACCACGAACGGGAAGCCGATGAATGTGAGTGCGATTAGCACGCCGAGTTGAGTGAAATCGATGCGCAGTCCCATGGGGCCGAGATACTCCTTCGCCCAATGCTGGGTGGCCAACCATGCTCCGATGGGAGAATGCGGGCTCAACCACATGCCGAGCGGCTGATCATAAGCAAGTAGTCGGCCGATCCATTCGTTCGGAGAATACAGGGTCGTAAGCGCAATTCCGGCGACCGCGGTCGGCAGTGCGAAGGGAAGGTCGACGATGGCATCGAGGATGCGGCGGCCCGGGAAGCGGTAGCGCACAAGCACCCATGCCGCGATGAGGCCAAAGCCGCCATTGACCAACGCGGCGATAAGCGAGATTCCAAAGCTGACTCTGTACGAGGCGAGGACGCGGGGAGATGAGACGGTCTGCCAGAAATGCGCCCATCCGCCCGATTCCGTTTTGAGGATCAGCGCGCTGAGCGGTACCAGCACGACGAGCGCGAGGTACACAAGGGTGTATCCCAGAGTCAGGCCAAAGCCTGGCAGCGTGAATCGGTGCTTCACGAACGGGGCTATATCGCTTGGGCCTCGGAAATCATAGCACGAAACCGGAGGAGAATCTCCTCCAGTGCGAGCGTATGCGCCTCGATCTGCTGCTTGATCGGCGCCAGGGCAGGGGTTTCGAAGACGATCTCCATTGGGAGAGGGTGCTGGTCGGGCGGCGCACTGAGGATGCCGGGGTACCCGGATTCAATGATGCCCTCGTTGGCCTGAAAGTTGTCGATGCTCTTGTCGTAATTCCGCGGCAGTACGGTCGACGCCCGCGCCAAGGCGGGTTCCAGCACATGCCGGGTGAGCGAATGCCCTTTCACGAATCCATAAAGGCCCGAGCTGGTATCGTCGGCATGCAGACCGACGATGCCGTTGAAAGCGAGATTCGTGAGCTGGCGCTCGAGCAGAATGACTTCCGGCTCGGCCGACTCCCGCCAGAACTCTCGATTGAGATCGAGCCCCGATCGGGACCAGCGGGTGTCATCAGTGTATCCGGTCGGATTGCAGATGGGATAGACGAAGAGTTCGTAGCCGCGGGCAATCTCCGGGTCCCGATGCAGGTGCTCGAGAAACGCCAGCGTACCGAGCACGCTCGACTCCTCATCGCCATGGATGCCGCCGAAGATACCCACGCGCAGGAAGCTCGCGCCATTCGAGCCGGGGCCAGCAAAGAGGAATCGCGGCAGCACGAGCCGCTCGCCGAGGGCTCCCGTGAGGGCCAGATGCGCGGCGAAGAGGTGTTGCGAGTTACGCGCAAGTTCCTCGATCGGGCGGATCACCTGGCGCACCTGACGGCGCTCCCGGAGGCGGGATGGGGATTTTGTGGTTAAGACTTTCATCGGTAAGGCTGCCATGGCCGGAAGCCGCTCCATTGAGGGGAGATTAGTGAGCGGAGGGTTGGTAGATCTGGTCGAAGATGCCGCCGTCGGCGAAGTGCTTATCCTGAGCCTTGGCCCAGCCGCCGAAGGTATCATCGATCGTGACCAGCTTCGTTTCGCCGAACTGATGCGCGTATTTCTGCTTCGAGGCCGCGCCAATTGGGCGGTAGAAGTTTTTGCCGATGATGTCCTGCGCTGCGTCGCTATAGAGGTATTCGAGATAGGCCTTGGCCACATCCTGCGTCCCGTGGCGCTGCACGACCTTGTCCACCCAGGCAACCGGAGGCTCGGTGAGGATGCTCAGCGGCGGCGTGACGATCTCGAACTGGCCTGGCTTTTCCTTGAGCGCGAGATAGGCTTCGTTTTCCCAGGCGAGGAGAACATCGCCGATTCCCCGCTGGGTGAATGTGATCGTCGACCCGCGCGCGCCGGAGTCGAGTACCGGGACATGCCGATAGAGCGCCATGACGAATTCCTTCGCCTTATCCTCATTACCGCTGTTCCGTTCGAGTGCATCCGCCCACGCAGCGAGGTAATTCCAGCGCGCTCCCCCAGAGGTCTTGGGATTCGGAGTGATGACCTGGATATCGTCCTTGATGAGATCCGGCCAGTCGTGAATCCCCTTCGGATTTCCCTTTCGGACGAGAAAGACTATCGTCGAAGTATAGGGGCAACTATTGTTGGGAAGCCGCTTCTGCCAGTCCGCCGGCAGCAGGTTTCCCTTGCTTGCGAGCGAGTCGATGTCATAGGCCAGAGCCAGCGTAACGACATCGGCCGGGAGACCCTCCATCACGGAGCGCGCCTGTTTGCCCGACCCACCATGGGATTGGTCGATCTTCAAGTCGTTGCCTGTCTTCGCCTTCCAATATTTCGCGAATGCCGCGTCGTACTCGGAATAGAGTTCCCGGGTGGGATCGTACGAGACATTCAGCAGATTTGCCGCCGCAGCCATCAGGTTGCTGGCAAAAAGCGAAGAGCCGATGACGATCAGGGCGATTCGGAAAATCGATTTCATTGGAGGAGGCGGGGTGATTGAGGCGGAGTGTACGTGAGGATGTCCGCCTGTCAATGAATAACGATTAAATAGGTCGTTATTTTGATCAAGGGTAAATTGGATTCGGAATTTTGGAGATCAAATGCCGTCGCCGTCCACGCCCTGGAGGGAGGTGACTTCGCGGTCCGTCACAGGGTGGCCGCGCATGACATCGGCGAGGGAGGATTGGTCCATGAGTCGGGCGACCATGTTCCTCGATTCGAGCATAATACGGCGGAATCGGCAGACGGGCTCCTGGGAGCAGCGCTTGTAATCCGTCACTGAGACGCAGGCGAGTGGAGCAAGGTAGCCATCGAAATGACGAACGACTTCCCCCATCGTAATTCGCTCCGGATTGCGGGCGAGGACATATCCGCCCCTCTTGCCTGCCACGCTGCTCACCCAGCCGCGCTCCTTGAGGTCGAGCATGATGTGCTCGAGGAATCGCTTCGGAACATCATTGCGTCGAGCGAGTTCTGCGATCGGAATGGGCTGGCCGCCATAGTGCTCGACGAGCGTGAAGAGCGCTCGCAGGGCATAGTCCGTTCGCATCGATAACTGCATGGATTATCGATAGGGCAAATCGTTATTTCCGTCAAAGCGGGAGAAATGACCGGGGCTATGATGGGCGCGGAAATCCCGGAGTCCGGAAACAGGGGAGGGAGCTGCCTCAGTAATAATATCCCGCGGGCATCGGAAAGGCGTTCTCGATCACGCGGATTTCGAGGGGCTCGCCGACGAGAACCTCGACGACGTCGAAGCGGAATGAAATATCTGGAAGGTCCAGCATGCGCAGCCATGCCATGGCGCCTCGCACGATGCGACGACGCTTTTTTCGATCTACCGCATCGAAGGGGCGTCCGAAGTTTTCACTGCTCCGGGTTTTGACTTCCGCGAAAACAAGTATCTCCCCATGACGACAGATGAGATCGATCTCGCCACCCCGGTCGTTTCGGAAATTTCGATAGAGTACTTTGTATCCTCGCTTTTTCAGATGCCGTGCAGCCAGTTGCTCGCCTTTACGACCGAGGACGAGGTGTGCGGGTTGCGGATCCTTCGCTGCACGCAATGCGATTTGCTCAAAGCGCGAGCGTAAGCTGTGCCACTGGCGCGAAACTTCTGCGATGAATGGGGCACGGCCCATGGCGCTCGAGGCTAGCGAGATGCTCTGGGGTTGCATAGCCCTTATGGCGCTCAAAGCCGTATTGCGGCCAGGCGAGGGCGTGTTCCTGCATGATGCGATCTCTCGTGACCTTTGCGATCACGCTTGCGGCGGCGATGCTCATGCTAATCCCATCGCCACCCACGATCGCCGTCTGCTCAATGGGGAATGGTCTGACCGGCAGGCCATCGATGAGGGCATGCACTGCCATGGCAGTCAGTGCAGAGAGTGCATCGCGCATGGCTTCATGCGTGGCACGGAGGATATTTACCTGGTCGATGGCCTCCGCCTGGCGGATGCCTATGGCCCAGATGACCTCACGCGATTCCGTCAGTCGCGAATAGAGAGTCTCGCGTACCGAGGGAGTGAGCTTCTTGGAGTCGTCGAGTTCATTGCAAACGAACTCGCGCGGCAGGATGACTGCCGCTGCAACGACGGGACCGGCCAAGGGACCTCGCCCGGCCTCGTCGATACCCGCCACGGGAAAGATGCCCTGGCCATGCAGGCGCAGCTCGTGCTCGAGCGTGCAGGGCATCCTCTGCCGCGGAAGGGATTAAGCGCGGTCGGACTTCTCCTTCACCGTCGTGGCGGATTTGCCCTTACGGTTGCGGAGATAGTTCAGCTTCGCGCGGCGGACAGCACCCTTACGCTCGACTTCGATCTTGGCGATGCGAGGGGAGTGAACCGGAAACACGCGCTCGACACCCTCACCGTAGCTGATACGGCGGACGGTGAAGTTCGCGCTGATGCCCGTTCCCTTGCGGCCAATTACGATGCCGGAATAGATCTGGATGCGCTCTTTGTCGCCTTCGATTACGCGGGTGTGGACCTTAACGGTATCGCCCACGGCGAAGTCCGCGACGTCTTTCTTTAGTTGTTCGTTCTCAATAGTGGCGATCACGCTCATGGCCGGAAAATGATGGACCGGAAATAGTGCCGGATTTGTGCGCCGATGCAAGCGGCAATTTTGGATTTAATGGTTGGTACTGATTTTAGCGGGTCAGCATGCTGAGCACCGCTTTTTGGACATGGAGGCGGTTTTCGGCCTCCTGGAAGATGGTATCCGCATGCGCTTCCAGAGTCGCATCGGTGATTTCCTTCCCACGATAGGCGGGGAGGCAATGCATCACGAGGGCTCCTGGTTTGGCGATCGAGACGAGTTCGTCATTGATTTGATATCCGCTGAGCTGGGCAATGCGGTAGGCGGCTTCGTCCTCCTTGCCCATGCTGACCCAGACATCCGTATAGAGGACATCGGCACCGGCGGCTGCATCCTGGAGGCCAGTAGTGACTGCAATCCTGCCACCGGCGCGCGCGAGCAGATCGGCCGGCGGCTGGAAATGGGTGGGAGCGGCAATGCGCAACTCGAAGCCCAGCTTCGCCGCGGCCCAGATCCAGGACCGAGGCACATTGCAGTCGCCATCACCCACGAAGCAGACGGTCAGGTCATCCAGGCTGCCGCGTTTCTCGCGAATCGTGAAAAGATCGGCGAGAATCTGGCAGGGATGTTCCTCATCGGTGAGGGCGTTGATTGTGGGAATGCCGCTGTATTCCGCAAACTCCTCGACATCGCGCTGGGCAAAGGTGCGAATGACGGCGCCGTGCAGCATGCGGCCCATGACGCGGGCCGTATCCTTGATCGGCTCGCCGCGACCGAGCTGAATGTCGTTGGACGAAAGGAACATGGGATCGCCGCCCAGCTCGCGAATGCCGACTTCGAAGCTTACGCGTGTACGCGTGGAACTCTTGGCGAACATGATCGCCCAGCATTGATGCCGCAGCGGATGCGCGGAATGCCGGCCGCGTGTGGCCTTCATTTCGGTGGTCGCGTCGAGGATCTCGATGATCTCCTCTCGGGACAGCGACTCGATGGACAGCAGGTGTTTCACCCGGCGTTTGTAATGACCTGTGGGTGTCGGAGCAATCCTGTTTCTCGTGGGCCTCGGGTCGCGGCTATTTTTGCGCGAGGACCGGGCGCAGAATCGCCACGGCGGCATCGATCTCTTCCCGCGACACATTGAGTGGCGGCAGGAAGCGGATCGTGCGTTCGCCTGCCGGGATGACGAGCAGGCCGGCATCCATGAGTATCGAGGTGAGTGCAAGGGACGGCACACGGCTGTCGGAAAGACCGAGCTGCTCCTTGAAATCCGCCGCGAGCTCGAGCCCGATCATCAATCCCAGCGCACGCACCTCCGCCACCAGCGGAGACTGCAGCGAGCAGAGTGCCTCCGCGAAATACGTTCCGAGCTCGCGGGTATGTGCGAGGAGTTGCTTTTCCTCGATCTCATCGAGCACGGCCAATGCGGCAGCACAGGCGACCGGATTGCCGCCGTAAGTGGTGCCATGGGTGCCGGGGCCAAGCAAATTACAAAGCGGACCGCGCTCATCGAGCTCCCGATTGCGTACCCAGAAAGCACCTAGCGGGAAGCCATTGGCAATGCCCTTGGCCCAGCTTATGCCGTCGGGCTCGACACCGACGGGGACGATGGATTTCCAGCCCCTCCAGTCGCCGGTGCGCCCGAGGCCGCATTGGATCTCATCGAAGAGAAGGAGCAGGCCATGTTCGTCGCAGATCTCGCGCAGGCCCCGCAGGAACGCCGGCGTCGCAAGATGGATGCCGCCCTCGCCCTGAATGGGCTCGAGCAAAATTGCGACGGTTTTTGGTCCGACTGCGGCGCGGACTGCTTCCAAGTCATTATGCGGCAGATGCTGGAAACCCTCGAGCAAGGGCGCAAAGCCGACCTTGACCTTCTCCTGCCCCGTGGCAGAGATGCCCGCCATCGTCCGGCCGTGAAAGGAGTTTCGGAAAGTCAGGATTTCATAGCGACCTGTCGCGCTGCCAAATTTCCGCGCCAATTTGATGAGACCTTCGTTCGCTTCTGCACCGCTGTTGCAGAAGAAGATCTTTCCATCCAGATCGATATTGCGCACGAGCCTGGCTGCCAGCTCGGCCTGGGGCCGTGTGCGGTAGAGATTCGACGTATGGACGAGCTTGGCGGCCTGTGTGGTCACGGCCTGCGTGACACGGGGATTCGCATGCCCCAGCGAGCACACGGCAATTCCTGCGCCGAAGTCGATGAGCTCGCGTCCCTCTTCCGTCCAGACCCGGCTGCCCGCTCCGCGATCGATCGAGAGGTCGAAGCGTCCATAAGTGGGCAGGATGTAATGTTCGTAAAGACTTGGGAGATCGGAGTTCACCCATCCACCATTTCTCGAATCGTCGAGCTTTTGGAGTGAAAAAATTACAACAAGTCGAGTTGCGAAGTGCTGCCGCCCGCCGAACCGATCAATGCGCGAAATGCTGCTTCGTCCAGTACGGGCACGCCAAGCTCGGTTGCCTTGGTAAGCTTTGATCCGGCCTCCTCTCCGGCGAGCAGGTAATCGGTGGTCCGACTTACTGAGCTGGAGACTTTTCCTCCAAGGCTACGGATTTGATCGGCAATTTCCTCGCGAGGTGCGCTGAGTGTGCCGGTGATGACGAATGTCTTGCCGGTGATTGGGCTTCCCTGTGCAGCCGCCGCCGGCTGGGAATCCGAAATGGGATGAATTCCATATTTCTCGAGCCGATGGAGAGTCTCGCGACCTTCCTGTTTCGAGAACCAGGCGATCACTGCATTTGCGGCGACGGGTCCGACCGGCGTATTCACATCACGCGGATGCTTTGCGCCTTTCGACTTCTTTGCGGCGCCGGCTGCAAGCAGCTTTTCGCCGAGAGCATTCGCTTCGTGGTTGAGAGCCTCGCGATCTTCTTTGGAGAGTTCCTTTTTGCCGGGATTCGAGCCGGTAATTTCGCTGAGCCGCACGATATCGCGTAGGATTTCGGAATTCGCGACGGCGGGCAGATCGGCATGCAATGCGGCGATCTCGCGGGCTGTGACTGTGCCGACCTCGGGGATCGCGAGCGCGTGAATCCAGCGCCAGAGCGGCAGTGTCTTGGCCCGCTCGAGCGCATCGAGGAGTTTGCGCGCATTCTTTTCGCCGAAGGTGTGAGGCTCTTCATCAGTGCCGAGATTCAGGGTCGCGAGATCGGAGAGCTGAAGCTCGAACAAGTCGAGCGGAGATCGGACGAGGCCGCGTTCGACCAAGGTGACGGCGACCTTGTCTCCCAATCCCTCGATATCGAGCGCGCCGCGCATGGCGAAATGCTCGATCAGCCGCGTGAGCTGCGCGGGACAATGCAGATTCACGCATCGCACCGCGACGAAGCCGGCCTCGCGCACTACGGGTGCTCCACAAGCTGGGCAGACATTGGGCATCTGGAATTCCTTCTCCGTTCCATTGCGCAGGTCTATGCGCACCTGCACCACGGCGGGAATGACCTCCCCGGCCTTCTCGATCACGACAGTATCGCCGATGCGGATGTCCTTGCGGCGGACTTCATCCTCGTTGTGCAGCGTGGCGCGGCTTACGGTGCTTCCGCTTACGAACACGGGATCGAGTTCCGCGACCGGTGTGAGCACTCCGGTGCGACCGACCTGCACGGTGATCTCGCGCAGCTTGGTCTCGGCGCGCTCGGGCTCATATTTATAGGCCATCGCCCAGCGAGGTGCCTTGCTGGTCGAGCCAAGCTCGCGCTGCTGGTCGATTTGGTCGGCCTTCACCACTGCCCCGTCGGTCTCGAAGACGAAATCATGCCGGATATTTCCCAGCTCCCGGATGGCAGTCAGCGTTTCTTCGGTGCTCGCCGCTCGGCGCAGCCAGCCGGTCACAGGCATTCCCCATGTCTCCAGCTGACGCATGAGCGCCGACTGCGTCACGGGTGGCTCTCCGCCCTCGAAGGCTCCGAAGCCATAAAAGACCGCGCCCAGTCCACGGCGGGCCACAATGCGAGAGTCCAGCTGCTTGAGCGAACCCGCTGCGGCATTGCGAGGATTCGCGAAAGCCGGCAGACCCTCCTCATCGCGCTCGGTATTGATCCGCGCGAACTCTTTCTTCGGAAGGTAAATTTCGCCGCGAATCTCAACCTTGCCCGGCGCGTGCCCGTCGAGGGTGTGTGGAATCGCACGAATCGTGCGGACGTTTTCCGTGACGTCGTCACCGGTTGTGCCATCGCCGCGGGTCACTGCCCGCACAAGCCTGCCATCTTCGTACAGCAGGGAAATGGCAACTCCATCGACCTTCGGCTCGATGGTAAGCGGGATCGTGGCGCCGGGCAACAGCCGCTGCATCCGCTCGACGAAATCCGCGACCTCCTTTTCGGAGTACGTATTGTCCAGGCTCTGCATGCGCACGAGATGCTGTGCCTGGGTGAACTGCTCGAGCACACGTCCGCCCACGCGTTGAGTGGGGGACTCGGCGCTGGCAAGTTCGGGGTGCGTCGCTTCGAGATCGGCGAGTTCCCGATAGAGAGCGTCGTACTCACGGTCGGAAATCTCCGGCTCCGCCTGCTCATAATAGAGGCGGTTATGGTGCTCGACCTGCTCCCGGAGCTTGGTGATGCGATCTTTGATGTCGGAGTGCATGCAAAATATGGAAGAAGCCGATCCCCAGTATGGAGCCGACTGCGTCCGCTGTGAGATCGAAAAAGTCGGCGCCGCTGCGTCCCGGTGTGCTCAACTGATGAACTTCATCCAGAATACCCAAGCCAATCATGATGAACAGGGCTGCGCCATTCAATGCGAGCGACTTTGCACTGGATAGTGCGCAGCGCATGGCGGCGGTCAGAATAAATGCCCCGAACGCATAGAGGCAGGCATGGGCGACCTTGTCCGCCTCGGCAAACGGAAGCGAAGGAATTCGCGAGCCCGGAATCGAGGACAGCATCCAGACGGCAACGACCCATCCGGCGAATGCGATCCAAATCAGAATGAGGGGGAAGGCTCGGGGGCGCAGCTGCACCCTGTCTATAGATCGCACTCAGCCGCCCGTGTCGAGATTCTGATCGATATTAGGGATCTTGGCACGCTGCGTGCTTGAAGTCCTTGCATTCAGGAGGCGGCCCGGCTGGCAGGGTAAAGGCGGGTGTTTGGGGGAGCTTCCGTCACAGGGAATAAAAACCAGCCGGGCCGCAGTTTTCTTGCGACCTTTCTTCTGGGTCACAATTCTCCCCTTTTCTGCTTGCCTGTAGACTTTTCTGCTTTACCGGTGGGAGGCACTTGGTTACGCAATCCAACGAGTTCTGCCCACATCCTTCCGAATTATGTCCACGGTTTCCTTCCCCCGGTTCATCGCGCAAATAGGTTGCGCGGCCATTGTGCTTAACACAATTTTAGCCGGATCTGCCAAAGCTCAGAGCTTCACGGTTTATGCACAAACTCACGACCGAGTGGCCGGAGTATCGCTTTTCGACCATTACGACACGGGGCTCGATAGTTTCGGAGATCCGATTCTCGTTCCGGTTTATCGCTCGACTCGGGCTTTCCAAGGTTCTTTTGGTGCTCCCTCGATCAACGATAAGGGAAATGTGGCCTACGCATGCATCCTTGCGGGCGGAGGGATGGGGGCATTTTCGAGTAACTCTGTAGTTGTTCGGCCGAAAAAGGGTGCTGCACGTGTGGCCGTCCAGGCCGGGCATTTCGTTGACGATGGTTTCGGTTGGGGAGGAGTACCTCAGAATTCGAGCATCGAAACAGGCTCTTCCGAGTTCTATCGGATGTGTGAAAACGTGGCCATCAACAACGGGAATGCCGTGGCTTTTGGGGGAGAAGTTCTATTTACCTACAAAACGGTAACCAAAGACAAAACGACCTTCACCGATTCCAAAACCTCGGCCTTCGGCATTGCGCTTCCTACAGATCCTAAGCTGAACAGCTTCTCTAAGAAGGCATTAGTATCGTTTACAAGTTTTTCGTCGGATTTTCTGACGCATTCGATGAGCGTCGATGCGCAAAACGCCGTGGGATATAATGCAAACTTCTTTATCACTTCGACCGAGGCGGTTGAGGGATTTGCTTATTCCGGAACCGGGGGGGAGAGCGTGATTGCAACGGTCGATTCCAATGTCATCGGATTGCCATTTCTTTCGACATACAGTCATTTTTCCGATGCGGTAATTTCAAACAGAAATGTGGGCTTTGTGACGGCGCAAATCCAGGGAAGTCCGCAATTTGTCGGCGTCTGGGCGGGTAACAACCCGAATCTCAAACCGATTGCTGTCATCACGAACAAGGCTCCAGGTGGCGGAACATTCTCCAGCTTCACCGATACATCGGGCCCGAGCCGCAACGGAAAATACTGTGCATTTATCGCGACGACGAGCACCGGAACAACGGGTGTCTTCCGCGCGACGGTAAACAACAAAGGCGGGTCGGGGTATATCCAGGTAGCTGCTGTCGGCGGTAATGCGCCTGGTACAAGCAGCACATTCGCAAGCTTCACCCTCGCCGGAAGCAATGATGCCGGTCAGGTCGTACTCTTGGGAACGGCAGGAACGCAGAATGGGATCTGGGTATCGAATGCCTCCGGGACTGGCCTGCGATTGGTGGCACTGGTTGGTCAGAACATGACCATCAAGTCGGCGGCCAAAACGATTACTGACCTCAACTTCAACCCTCTGGCGGGAATGAACCGCTCCGGGCAAGTTGCTTTTACGGCATCCTTTTCAGATCGGACTTCGGCCGTAATTGTAGCAAGTTTCTAGGCAGAATCTTCTGCCTGTGAGAGGCGGGTATTGCCCACGGCAATACCGGCTTACCTCGAAAAAGGTGCCGATATCTGGGAGGGTATTTTGTGGCGGCGACTCTCTATAGAAATATAGGGAATCGCCGAACTCTTTTGCTACTACGCACCGCTATTTCGCCTTCTGAATCAGCTCGATCTCGTATCCCTCCGGGGCGTCGATGAAGGCGATCACCGATCCGCTGGAGGTCTTCGTCGGACCATCGCTCAAGGCGTAGCCTAGCGTTGCAGAATGGCGGGCAAATGCCTCCATATCCTCGACCTCGAAGGCGAGATGGGTTACATCCGGTCCAATTTGGACAGGCCCGCTCGCATCGTATTTGCAGATTTCGATTTCCTCCTCGCTACCGGGAGCCTTGAAGAACACGAGTTCCGAGCCGCGGGGGCTCTTCGACTGGCGCACGATTTCCAGGCCGAGCACGTCACGGTAAAACGAAATCGTCTTATCAAGATCAGTGACGCGATACCTGGTATGGAGAAGCTTTTTGACCATGCCGCATCTCTAGCATGAGCCTGCGGCTGCGTCCACGCCCGCTCCCGAGAAGATCGACTTGTCAGCACGAAGCGGAGGACCGACTTTAAGCGCCGACCATGCGAACCGGGATCAAGATTTTGACACGCCTTTTTCTATGGGTGCTCGGCGTGGTAGTCGTCGTCTGGCTGGGAAGTGAGATTGCCGTGATTGTTTCCGCTTCCGGTCGCTGCTACGGGCGGTTGGCCGACGTTCCCAAACGGGACACCGGTCTCGTGCTCGGGACATCGAAATACGTCGCCCCTGGCCGGCTGAACAAGCATTACGAATACCGTATTGATGCGGCGGCCAAGCTCTACAATGCCGGCAAAGTGCACCGCCTCATCGTGAGTGGCAACGGAGCCGAGCCGAATTACAACGAACCCCGGATGATGCGCGAAGATCTGATCGCGCGCGGAGTTCCTGCGGACCGCATCCTCATGGATGAAGCCGGCATGCGGACGTTCGATTCTGTCATACGCGCAGCCGAGATCTATGGTGCGCCGGACTGTATCGTCATCTCTCAACGGGCGCATAACCAGCGGGCCATTTTCATTGCTCGCACGCGGGGTTACGACATGATCGCCTGGGATGCGCGGTCGGTCGGGATTTTCGACGATTTGAAAACGCTCATCCGTGAGCATCTCGCCCGGGTCCTCGCGGTATTGGACGTGACCATTCTTCATCAAAAGCCTCAGTTCGCCACCATGCGCAACCCGCTGCCATTGGCCACGTCGGGGTACTAATTTCTTCGCCATGTCACACGCTCCACTGCTCCGCGCCACAGGTCTCAAGCGCTCATTCAAAATCGGTCGCCGATCGATCGAGGTCCTGCGAGGCATCAGCCTCGAGGTCATGCCCGGCGAGGCGATCTTTCTCTGTGGAGCATCCGGCGCCGGAAAGACGACGCTTCTGTACACCTTGGCCGGGCTCGAGCGACCCGAAGGCGGAGAAGTGACCTTCGAGGAGACGAGCGTTTATGGAATCGGAGGCTCGCGCCTCGCCAAGCTGCGCAATACGCGCATGGGCTTTGTCTTCCAATCCTATTTCCTCCTGCCCGAACTCACGGCTCTCGAAAACGTGCTCGTACCCGCAATGATCGGTGGTCGCGAGGCGCGACAGCGAGGTGAGGCATTGCTCGAGCGCGTCGGTCTGGCCGAGCGTCTGCATCATCTACCCGCCGAACTGAGTGGCGGCGAACAACAGCGGGTCGCGATTGCACGAGCCTTGATCAACGATCCCAGCATTCTTTTCGCCGACGAGCCCACGGGCAATCTCGACTCTCACACGGGGGAATCCATCATCGAGTTGCTGTTGGGCATCGGGCGTGCAGATCGGCGCACCCTTGTTGTCGTCACGCACGACAAGACGCTCGCTCAGCGTGGCGATCGCATTCTCCACATCGAGGACGGTATGATCGCCAATTGACGAGTTTTCAAACTTCGGTCTTGCGTCCTGGTGAGCATAGTCCCATAGTTTTCGGCTCCATTGACCCTATCGTCCAGTGGCCTAGGACACCGCCCTTTCACGGCGGTAACACGGGTTCGAATCCCGTTAGGGTCGCCACTTTTCATTCCCCTCAATTCCCCTCAAGGCTGTTAAGATCAGCTTCTGCGGGCGCTTTGCTCGAAATTGAATCCCTTCAGCGGAACGCGAGGGAAAATGTTTTGTCGTAATTTGTCATAACTCTTCGAGGGAGAACCCTTTTGAGAACGTTCCCTTTGACCGGGCGAGAAGTTAAAGTTGTCGGAAGTCGCTCGGCGGCTGGGTACATTGATCGCCATCGTTGGCAGGCTGCCGAACAGCGCTACGAAAAAAATTTCGGGTATTGGAAAAAAATTACCGCTGCAGCCGATGACGGAAACGTCCGATCGCAACATCCTATAGGTATGATGACGGAGCTGCGTGTGGATGTCACGAAAGTCGAATTGTCCGTAACGGCTGGCGAACTCTGCCTCCGGTTTGCAAATGGCGTCCAAGTTGAAGGAGGTACGGTGGACTTGCCGCCGCCGAAATATCGCACGGTCGCGCAGATCGCCGAACGCACACAATACTGCGAAAAAACTATCCGAAACTGGATTAATCGAGAAGGTTGTCCGGCGCGGAGAATTAGCGGAGATATACGGTTGCTCGATCACGAAGTCGATGAGTGGATCGCCAAACACAAAATAGGGGGGCATTGAGAAATGAATTCGAGATCCTTGCCATTCTCCGAAAAAGGCGAGCTCCGACAGTCACTTCCTTTTCGGAGGTGCCAACAGCCGGATGCAGCACCATTGAGTCTGTCTCACCTTCGTTCAGAAAGAATCGGCTGACGACCGATGGCCCGAGCACTGTGAAAGCGGCGCAATCCTCCGAGGTGAGAGATCTCGTCCTGCGGGACCTCGGGAGCCCCCAGAGAACAGGAAGTATCTACAGACGCAAAGCGTCTTTTAATCTCCGTAAAAGCAATGCTTGCCGCCGCTCGAAAACATCCGACGTCCAGAGCGGAGGCAGCTCATTCATGCTGGTCGAAGATATTCCACTATTTCGATCCCTCCCGGCCATCGTGGACAGTGGCGACAGTCCATCCAGTCACGGCCTTCTAGGAACCCGGCGACTGAATTCGGATTCGAGCATAGTGCCTCGCTGTCTTGGTGATAGCAATCCGCTCGGCAATCAATATTGCCTTACGTGAGGTGCCTTTCCATCATGTGCCATTCATGCGTTGGACGACCGTCACCCATTCAGCTTATTCTTGGGAGCAGGAGGCGCTCGACTTCATCAAGCAGTCCCTCCCGCCTTCGTCGAACATTCACGCGTGGTCGAATTTTGAGTTCGTCGCCGACAATGGTTCGATCTACGAGGTCGACCTTCTCTGCGTCTCGCCATGGGGTGCCTTCATCATCGAGATCAAGAGCCGCCGGGGCGTCATTTCCGGAATGGGAAATCTCTGGTCCTGGGCCTATGAGGGGCATTCAAAAACCGCCGAGAATCCGCTGCTTCTCGCTAATCGGAAAGCCAAGGCGCTCGCCACGCTGCTGAGCCGGCAGAAAGCTTTTAAGAATCTCCGCGTCCCGTTTTTCGAGGCACTCGTCTTTTGCTCTCATGAGTCGAATAAACTTCTTCTCAGCGATCCGCAGCGCGTCTGCGACCGCAGCACGATTATACCGGCTCTTTCACGGCGCGAGGCGCCGGGGCTGCGTCCGTTTCAACATCCCCCAATTGACACGCCCACGCTCCGGGCGACGCTCACCGCCGTCGAGCAAAGCGGAATCTCCAACCGTCCGATCCAAAAAACGCGAAGGGCCGGGGACTACCGCCTCGACCGACTCTTCTTCGACAGTCCCACCGGCTCCTATCAAGACTGGGTTGGCTGCCATGCGACATCGAAGTCCGGAGATAAGCTGATCCGCATTTACCTCGAGAACCAGCAATCCACCGAGGAGGAGCGCCGCACCGTTCGCCGCGCCGCGGAGCGGGAATACCAGATTCTCAATCGCCTCGATCATCCGGGTGTCCTTCACGCTGAGACGCTCACTACGACTGACCTGGGACACGCCTTGGTCTTCAAACTGCCTGCAGGCTGCCGTCGGTTGGACGAATTCCTCCAGGAAAATGGAGATGCCCTTGCCGTAGGTGACCGACTCGACCTACTTCGTGACATTACCGAATCGGTCGCCTACGCCCACCGCCGGAAGGTCGTTCACCGCGCCCTCTCGCCGCAGAGCATTCTCGTTTCCGTCGGAGCAGATGGGAAGCGTCCGCGTCCGCTCCTGTTCAACTTTCAGGTCAGTCTGTCGCGCTCGGAAAGCCATACCTCCGCGCACACTCGGGTGTCGCGCACTCTGCATGCCGAACAGCTGATCGAGGACTCCTCAACCGTCTATCTTGCCCCCGAGCTGGTCTCCGGCAATGAACTCGAGGGGGCGGAACTCGATATTTTTTCGCTGGGCGCCATCGCCTATCACCTCTTCTCGGGCCGTCCGCCCGCAGCGCGCGCTCTCGACCTTGCAGATACGCTGGCGGCGAACGGTGGCGCGCTCGATTTGCGGTCCGTCGTGAACGGTGTCCCCGAGGCCCTGGCGGAACTCGTGCGCTTCACCGCGAATGCGGACCGCTCCCTACGCTTCGATGCAGAGGACGTCCTAAAAACTATCGACCAGATCGAGGAGGAGCTCACAGCCCCCGACCAGCCTCCCGTGGCAGATCCGCGCGAGGCTGCTCCGGGCGAGGAGCTTCAGCACGGCCTCCGGGTTCGGCGCAAGCTGGGGTCAGGCTCAACGGCGTTCGTTCTTCTCGTCGAAGACGTCAATAACCGCGCACTTGTTCTCAAGCTGGCATCCAAGCCGGAAAATAACGCGAGAGTCCGACGCGAATTCGACCTCCTCCGTCCGCTGCGTCATCACCATGTCGTTGCGGTCCACAATTTCTTCGAATTTGGCGAGATTCATGGCTTCACGATGGACCTCGCCGGCGAGAAGACGCTCGCCCAGCGCCTTCGCGAAGATGGTCGCATGGAAATCGAGTTTCTCGAGCGCTTCGGCGACGATCTGCTCCAGACCATCGACTTCCTCGACAAGGAAGGCATCGCCCACCGCGATGTGAAACCCGACAATCTCGGCGTGCGCTCGACAGCGAACGGCCCATTGCGCCTCGTCGTCTTCGATTTCTCGCTCTCGGCGAGCGCGCCCGAGGACATTCAGCTCGGCACACCGCCCTACATCGACCCCTTCCTCTCCAGTCGCAAGGTGAAGCGCTGGGATTCCTACGCCGAGCGCTATGCCGTCGCGGTCACGCTCTATGAGATGGCGACCGGCGGCTCCTATCCTAAGTGGGGCGGCGGCGACGGGAAAAGTGATCCCCAATCCGTGTCCACCGAGGCTGTGATCGACTCAGAGCAATTTCCCGCCGAGTTGCGTTCCGGCATGGCGAAGTTTTTCGAGAAGGCGCTTCGCCGCGACTACCGCGAGCGTTTCGACAATGCCGAGGTCATGCGCGGCGCATGGAAGGAAATCTTTCGCAACGTGGATCAGCCGGTGGTCCCGCCGCCGACCAGGGAAAAGGACGCGCCGCCCGTGTCACGCGGTGAGGTGCTTGCGGCGGCGTCCGTCGGGAGCCAGCTCATCCTTCTCGGGCTCAGCACACGTTTGGTGAATGCCCTGGATCGTCTGGGCCTCGTCACAGTGAAGGACCTTCTCGACTACCCGCTTATCAAAATTCAGCGCATGCGCGGCGTTGGGAATAAAACCCGTCGCGAACTCGCCGAACTTTTCTACGACCTCCGTCGCCGGTTTCCCGGCGTGCGACCGGACGACGTCGAGGAGGTGCGCCGCGCCGCTCAGGAGCAGAAAGAGGCGGGTATCGATGAGGCCGGCGCGAGCATCGACATGCTGGCGAAGGCGATTCTGGCCTCCGCGAGCCGCATGCCGGCCGCCGAGCGCACGGTTTTCGACGCCTACCTGGGGCTCTCCGACGCGAAGAAGGACGAAGCCTCGGGTCTCGCATGGATTGGCCAGAGCGACCTCGCGACGAAGCTCGGCGTTTCTCGCGCCCGAGTGGGCCAGGTCATCACCAAGGCTCGTGAGCGCTGGATCAAGACCTCGCTTTTCACCCGCCTGCGCCAGACGGTAGCCGACGTGATCGCCAGCAAGGCCGGGGTCGTGACGCACGAGGAGCTCATCGCCGCGCTCCTCCATCTGCGAGGTTCCGCTTTGCCCGATCCCGAGCGCTGGCGCATGGCATCTGCAGTGGCTCGTGTGGCCGTCGAGGCGGAGCGGGAACTGACCGAACCTCGCTTCCTCGATTACCGGAGGCAGGGAAAAATCTTCGTCGCCCTGCGTCCGGACTGCGCACACTTCGCCCAGACGCTTGGCAAGCTCGCCGACCAGCTCGCCAGCGAGGAGCCGCTCCCCAGCTCGGCGCGCGTGATCGAGCGTCTACAGGCGGAGCCCGCGCCGGTCGGCTTGCCTGCTGAGGTTGCGAGTTTCGATGCCGCCCGTCTTGTGCAGCTCGCTGCGGCCGCGTCGTTCACGGCCTGCGCCAATGCCCGCCTGGAGCTTTATCCCCGCGGCCTCGATGCCGCCCGTGCGCTCAAGCTCTCCCGCGCCGCCCTCTTCGGCTCGCACGAGCTCTCGATCGAGTCATTGCGGGAACGCGTGGCCAGCCGCTACCGCGAGGCTGCGCCCTTGCCCGATCGTCCCGAGCTCGACAGCCTTCTCGATTCGCTTGGGCTTTCCCTGCGCTGGTCGCCCGCCGCGCAGGATGGCCAGGGCGCTTACGTGCCCGAGCACCAGAGCGGCGACAGCATTTCCGCGCGCAGCGCATCGCTCCATCGCTGGCCCACCCGCACAGCCAGCCAGGCGCGGGCGCAGATTCCCGAGCACGTCGCCGAGGCCATGCGGATCGAGGAAAAGCTACGGTTTGCTGAGAAAAAGGGATCGTTCCTCGTGCTTGCGACACCCATGCGAAAAATGGGCGCGGCGGCGGATGAAATTGAACGTTGGTTTCAGGTCACGCGCATCGATGGCGACCGCCTTTTCCTCGATGCGCTCAAGGCCGAGGCCGCTCGATTGAAGGTTGATTGGAATGTCGTCCTCCAGGCCGATGGCGGCGCGGCCCCACGGGCCTGGGAACGCCTGCAGGCTCTCGTCGGCAAGGCCATGCCCGCGATCCGCGAGACGCTGCTCGCCGCGCCGCACACGATCCTCCTCGAGCATCCCGGCCTCTTCGCCCGCTACGGGCAGCTCGATTGGTTTCAGGAGGTGCGCACCCGCGTGGGCACGCCGGCCGGGCCGCACGGCCTGTGGATGATCATCCCCAGCCACGGCGCCGGCGCGCAGCCCGTCCTCAATGGCCAGGCCATTCCCATCACCAATCCCGCCCAGTTCGAGATTCTTCCCGAGGCATGGATTGCCAACCAGCACCGACCATAATCCCCGTTTTTCGTGATCGATTCCTCCGCCCTCCTCACCGATCTTAAGCTCTGGGTCACCCGCTTCGAGAATGACCTCCGCGAGCGCTGCCGCGAGACGCCCGAGCTCGATGAGCGGCTTCGCACCGTGTGGCAGGATGCGAAGGATGGCCGCCGCACCGCGCAGGCCTACGAGGTCTGGCGCGATGGGCAGTTCACGCAGGCCGCGGTCGGCTGGGTGCTCGGGTGCGTATTCGTCCGCTTCCTCGAGGACAACGCCCTCGTCAATCACCCATGGATCGCCGCCGGCGGCGACCGCCGCGTGGAGGCCGAGGCCGCGCGCGACGCCTACTTCGCCCAGCACCCCACGCTCTCCGATCGCGATTACCTCGAGCATGTTTTCACCGAGGCCGGCCGGCTGCCGGGCCTCGCCGCCCTTTTCGACCGACGGCACAATCCCCTCTGGCTGGTAGGCATCTCCGGCGACGTCGCGGCCGAGTTCATCGCCTTCTGGCGTGCGATGCGGCACGACTTCGCCGATCCCGCGTGGGGCACCCGCTTTCTCGGCGATCTGTATCAAGACCTCTCCGAGCACGCGAAAAAGACCTATGCCCTGCTCCAGACGCCCGAGTTCATCGAGGAGTTCATCCTCGACCGCACGCTCGATCCCGCCATCGATATCTTCGGCTATGAACGCGTGCGGATGATCGATCCCACCTGCGGCTCCGGCCACTTCCTGCTCGGTGGCTTCCTGCGGCTGCTCCGCCTCTGGCGGCAGGGGCACCCGGAAATGAACGAACGCGAGATCGCGAAGCACGCGCTCACCGGCATCGCGGGCGTGGACGTGAATCCCTTCGCCGTCGCCATTGCCCGGTTTCGGCTGCTGCTCGCCGCGTGGCGGGCCTGCGGCATCGAGCGCCTCAAGGCCGCGCCGAATTTCGAAGTGAATCTCGCCGTGGGCGACTCGCTGCTCCACGGCCGGCGATTTCGTGAATTCGAGGGCACCGCCGTCGAGCAGACCTTCGGCACCGAGGATTTTCCGGATGAGCTGAAGCACCACTACGAAGTCGAGGACGTCGAGGCCCTGCACCGCATTCTCGGCCACCAATACCACGCCGTTGTCGGCAACCCGCCCTACATCGCCGTGAAGGACCGCGCCCTCAGCGAGCTTTACCGCGTGCGCTACCCCTCGTGCCGCGGCAAGTATTCGCTCTCCGTGCCCTTTATGGAGCGCTTCTTCGACCTCGCGGTGAAGGGTGACGGCACCCCGCGGCAGCCCGCCGGCTTCGTCGGGCAGATTACGGCGAATTCCTTCATGAAGCGCGAGTTTGGCAAAAAGCTCATCGAGGAATACATCCCGCGGTGGGACCTCACGCACGTCATCGACACCGACAAAGCGCACATTCCAGGCCACGGCACAGGCACCGTTATTCTTTTCGGGAAAAATCAGCCACCATGCGCTTCGACCCTTCGCGTGGTCATGGGTATCAAAAAACAAGAACCGACGCCGGTGATGGCTGAATCGGGGCTCGTTTGGCTGGCAATTCTCCAACAGATAGATTTGCCGGGAAGCCAAAGCGACTGGTTGAGCGTTGCTGACTCACAACGCGAAAGCTTCCACCACCATCCTTGGAGTATCGGAGGCGGTGGAGCCGCTGAGTTGAAAGAGCAGTTAGATGAATCATGCGACGCAACGTTGGCTCATTTCGTCGAAACCAAACGTGGTGCGTCAAATATCGGCTTCATGTCGATAACCGGAGAGGACGAGGCTTTTGTTGGTTCGTTCGAGCACTGGCGCAGACGCGGCGTTCAATCACGACCCTTCGCAATCGGAGACTCGGTTCGCGAATGGACAATTAAAACTGGCGAGGCCGTTGCGTTTCCCTACGAAGAGACGCGGGATAAATCCACGAATGTTGCCTCGCTGAGTCCTTGGCTAATTGAAGCACATCCGGAATTTTTAAGAACAGTTTGGCCGCTCCGGAACAACCTGAGTAAGCGGCTAATGTTCGGCAAGACAGTCACTGAGCACGGGTTGAACTGGTGGGAATATATTTTCTTCCTGTCGGACCGATATTTTTCGTTCCTGAGAATCGCATTGGGAGAGGTCGCCACACACAATCATTTTGTGCTCGACCGCGTTGGGAAGGTCTTCAAGCAGACTGCGCCTGTCATCAAATTGAAGACAGAGGCGACGGAAGCTGACCACATCAAGCTGCTAGGTGTGCTCAACAGCTCAACGACGTGCTTTTGGCTCCGCCAAGTTTGTCACGACAAAGGCGGTGGCGGAATTGGAGGCGGAATTGCTTCGGAACCTTGGGAGCATCGATTTGCTTTCAACGCTACACAGATTGCGACCCTTTCCATCCCCGCGCGGCAGCCCACGCAGCTCCCGACCTTGCTCGTCCAAACCAGCACGGCCCAGCAGGACCAGACGCCAACCGCCACGCTGGCGAGTTGGGGCGGCCCCGGGAGCGGGGACCTGCGCGCGTGCCTGGCCCGCGCCCACGACGCCTGGGAAAACTCCCGACGCCAGATGATCGCGTGGCAGGAGGAGCTGGATTGGCAAATCTACCGCGCCTACGGCCTCATCACCGAAGCCGACCGCCTGGAGTGGCCCGAGGAGCGCTTGGCGGAACTCCCTCCATTGAACCTCGGCGAACGCACGTTCGAAATCTTCATGGTCCGGCAGATGAACCGCGGTACGCTGGAGACGACATGGTTCGAGCGACACAAGGCCGCCGGCTCCCGCCAGATCACCGAGCCGCCGCAGGACTGGCCGGCCGATTATCTCGACCTCTTCCACCGTCGGGTTGCCGCGATGCAGGAAAATCCCAACCTCGCCCTCATCGAGCGCCCGGAATACAAGCGCCGCTGGAATACCGAGCCGTGGGAAGCGCAGCAGACCCGCGCCCTGCGCGACTGGCTCCTCCTCCGCCTCGAGAGCGTCTTCTTCGACGCTGACCGGATGCATCCCGAAGGCTACGAGGCGCCGGCCACCTCCTTCTCCGCCGCCCGCGAGCCGCGCCTCGTCTCCGTGCGCCAGCTCGCCGACGCCGTCTCGACTGATCCCGCCTTCCTCGAAGTCGCGACGGGTTACCGGGACCGCACCGATTTCGACCTCGCCGCCCTCGTGGCGGAGCTGGTGACTGCCGAGTCCGTGCCCTTCCTGCCCATCCAGCGCTACCGCGACAGCGGCCTGCGCAAGCGGCGCATTTGGGAGCGCACCTGGAATCTCCAGCGCGAGGAAGACCGCATCGAGGCCGAGGTGCGACGCGATGCCGCTGCAAACGGCCCCGCCACCGAGGACGAGATCAAGGCCCGCATCCGCAAGGCCCAGCAGGAAAAGCTTGGCGACATCCCCGTGCCGCCCAAATACGGAAGCACCGACTTCCGACGCAAGGATTGGTGGCGCCTGCGCGACAAGCTCGACGTGCCGAAGGAGCGCTGGGTTCTCTACCCCGGCGCCGAGCGCGCGGCCGACACGAGCGCCGTGATCGCCTGGGCCGGCTGGGACCACAAGCAACAGGCGCAGGCCCTGGCCGCCTGCTACCAGGAACGCAAGGACCAGGAAGGCTGGGAAGCCGACCGCCTGCTGCCTCTACTCGCTGGGTTGCACGACCTTGTGCCCTGGCTCAAGCAATGGCACAACGACCTTGACCCCGAGTTCCAGCTCCACCTCGGCGACTTCTACGAAAGCTTCGTCGCCCAGGAACTCCACAGCTTCGGCCTCACCGAAGCTGACCTGGAGCGGGTGAGGATCGGGGAATGAGCGGGATCGTTATTTCTCCTCTCGGCAGCTTAATACTGAGTGCCTTCGGATCCTCGGCGTAACCCTGTTGGCAAAAGTCAAAAAACTGCTGAAGAAGTTAATCCTTCTCGTCGAGACGCGGGGGACTTTGTCGGCTTTGGATCTTTATACGCCATGGCAGAATTAGGCAGGGACGTTAGAGCGTGCCTGCCTAATCCATTTCCTCGACGGCGATCTCGTCCAAGGTTTCGGACATTGGATCGCCCGAGATTTCGGCATCCGGAGACATTGCAGGAGCCATCGCCAATGCCTGTCGCAACGCCTCTTTCAATAGCATCCGGCGGGCTTCGAAGAATTTTACAAACTCTTTGAACGCGAGGCCCACGTTCGAGGGGAAGAAATTTTCTGCGAAATACGAGGGGCGATTTTCCGCGGCCATCTTGCCGACCCAATTCTCGATCGGCGTGTCGTTTTTGCTGATGTTCCGGGCACCCGCGAGGAGCTGGAGATTTGGAGCCTGATCGCGCATCTCATACCAGACTTTGCGGGTATCGCCGTCGATCCCCATCGCGTCGAAGGCTTTCTCATGAAAACCCGAGAAGGGATGAATGTGGTCTTGGTGGAATGCCATCTCGTCGTAGCGCAGATGAGGATAGAGCAGCGTAAGCACGAGGAAGGCGCCGGCGCCCTTTGTGTGAGCGAGAAATCGATCGAGGTCTGTGTCGGTAATTTTGAGAGATCGTTGCTGCGGGAGATCGATCTTCAAAAAATCGTCGAAAGTGATTTTTGAAAATCGCCTCTCGTAGGTGCGCCGCTCGGTGCCGTCGGTGGACTCCTTGCGAAACGCGTTTCGCAAGGTGCTGATCATGGCGTCCTGGGAGCCACCATAGATGCCGTTCAGCAGCGCATGGATGAGATATTTGCGCAGCGCAAATTTGGATTCCGCGTTTAGGGCGCCACCCTTGAAGATGTAATAGACGATGATGACGATCGCGTTTTGCGAGGTGAGGAGCTCGCCGCTGAAGCCAAACTCCACCAGCAAATCCACAGTCTTCTTGATCGCCACGGAAATTTGCGGCCATTGCTCGCGCATGCGCTCCACGTGCTCGGCGTGGAAGGAATTCACCTTGTAGACGACGGGAGCGTCGCTCAGCACCAGGCAGCAACGCATGAGGAACTCGTTCCCGAAGGCGAATCCCTTCGAATTGATCGTTTTCTGCAGCTCTTCGATCTGCTCCCGACCGTCGTCCCACGTGGCCACGATCGTCGAGAACAGGAGGTCCGTCTTACTCAGAACTGTGCCGCCGCTATTCACGCGTACGAAAATTTTGAGAATGTCCTCGAGATCGTCCTTGGCGATCTCGAAATAGTTAATCAAGCGATCCCGGCGAATCCGATCGTTGAGCGTGGTCAGGCCTCGACGAACCTGGCGTTTCTGAGCGGCGAGTTCCTTTCGCTGGGCGTCAGTCTCACAGCCATTCGCGATGTAGTTCTCGATAAGAAGGTCGTATTCCGGCTCTGCGTCCCACGAGAGCACCTCACCCACGGTCAGCCAGAACATCGGCTCCTCGCGCAGCAGCTCGCCGCCCTCGCCCATGATGCGGCGGGACACGACTCGGTTTGCAGCATCTTCCGTGAGAAATCGAAACTCGAAATTCTGATCCTCCCGCTCCTCGATCCGGTTATCGCCCCCGACGTGATAAGGTAGAGAGAGGAGATTGAGATAGAGCTTGGCCTTTTGGTAGGCGGAATCGCTGCTTCGCCTTTTGTAGCGGGCTCGCTCGCAGTGCGTGCCCATGAGGCCGATGTAGATCGAGCTCAACCGTTGCTGCCCATCGAGCACGCCAACGATTTCCTCGTGGGTGAAAGCCCCGGTCTTGCGACGATTGTAGGGTGAGCGTTCGTCGTATTCTTTGAGGAACTCGTAGAAGACATAGCTGTCAGCCTTCTGCCGGTGGAGTCTCCAGAAAAGAAATGTGCCGAACGGGTAGTTCCGCATGAGCGAATCGAAAAGCAACTCGATCTGCTGACGGACCCAGACAAACTTCCGCTGCAGCGCCGGGAGATAGACCTTATTCTGGTCAATATCCGCGATGAGCCTCGCGATGGTTGCGCTGTCGTAGCTCATGCGGGGTGAAAGTCATCAGACATAGGGCGAGCTAACAATTCGCGACATCTAGAGGTGAGAAATGCTCTCGGTTTCGTCGCCTCGAAAAACGCTTCGTTTCCAGCCCACATCGGAAAAGAAGAATGGCACATCCGATTAAAGATGTGCCATTCCAAAGGGAAGAGCCGAAGGAGTGGAGTCACTCTGGATTTAACCGATGCTTGCCATCCGGTGGTCCGATATGCATCCGATACGCTCCGGGGCTGCCCGCGAGCAAGCGATTTCTCCAAGGACAATGACTCCCGCCGGAAGCCTGTAAACATGCGGATGACGACGATGCCGGCTTCTCATTCGCCCGGATTTCGGAATAGGATAAGCATTCCGCACATAGACCATGACCCTCCTCCGCGACCTCGTTGAATTACCAGAGCAAGTCACCCGGGGTGATTTCGTTCTGGAACTGAGCAAGGGGGTCACCGAACCCGATAGCACGATCCGCGATTACGTGGTCACGCCGCAGCTGCGAGATCGCTTCTACGATGCGCTCACATTCATCAAGGGCGCTGTCGAAGGCCGAAAGAGCCGCGGAACGTATCTCGATGGAAGTTTTGGCAGCGGCAAGAGCCATTTCATGGCGATGCTGCACTTGCTCCTCCAGGGCAACCTGCAGGCCCGCTCCGTGCCGGAACTCGCGAAGGTGGTCACACAGCACGATCCATGGATGCAGGGAAAGAAATTCCTACTCGTGCCGTATCACATGATCGGGGCGACGACGCTTGAAGAAGCGATCTTCGGCGGCTACGTGCGGCATGTGCATAAGCTGCATCCGAATGCGGCCACACCGGCGGTTTTCCAAGCGCAGGAGCTAGTGGCCAATGCCGACCAACTGCGCGCTCAGCTGGGTGATGACAAATTCTTCGACACGCTGAACCAGAGTAAGGGCGGCGATGCCGACGGTTGGGGAGATCTCGGCGTCTCGTGGAGCGCGCAACGATACGACGCCGCGAAAACGACCGGCCCGGGAAGTAGCGAGTATGGTCTGCTGAGCGCGGATTTGATCGACGCTTTTTTCCAATCGATTCGCCGCCAGGGAGACTACGTCCGAATCGACGAGGGGCTGGCTGTGATGAGCGCCCACGCGAAAAGCCTCGGCTACGATGCGGTTATCCTTTTCCTCGATGAAATGATCCTCTGGCTCGCGAGCAAAGCGGGCAACGTGGAGTTCCTGACCTCGGAGGTTCCAAAGATCAGCAAGCTCGTCGAGTCCGAGGCCGGCGTGCGGGCCATTCCGGTGATCAGCTTCATCGCGCGCCAACGCGATCTGCGCGATCTCATCGGCGAGCATGTCACCGGGGCTCAGAGCCTCAACTTCGCCGATCAGCTCAAGTTCTGGGAAGGCCGCTTCGGAAAGATCGCACTGGAGGATACAAATCTTCCCTTCATCGCCGAGCGTCGCGTGCTTCGCGCCAAGTCACCCGAAGCGCGCACGGCCATCGATGCTGAATTCGAACGGACGGCCCAGCTCCGACAGGAAGTTTTCAACGCTCTCCTCACGAGCCAGTCTGATGCTGCGGCATTCCGGCGATTATATCCTTTCAGCCCTGCGCTGGTCGAAACGCTCGTCGCCGTTTCGTCGCTCCTCCAGCGAGAGCGAACCGCGCTCAAGATCATGCTCCAGTTGCTCGTCGAGCAGAAGGATACGCTCGCTCTCGGGCAGCTCGTTCCCGTCGGCGACCTTTACGATCAAATCGCGCAGGGGGACGAGGCCTTTAGCGCGGACATGAAAAACCATTTCGATACCGCGCATCGGCTGTATCGCCAGCAGCTGCGGCCTATGCTGGAGGAGTCGAACGGAATCACTTTCGAAGAAGCGGAAGCACTTGCCTTGACTGACCCGAAGCGGCGGGCGCTGATCAATGATGATCGTCTAATTAAAACGCTATTGCTCGCGGCTCTCGCGCCGGCGGTGGAATCACTGCGAAACCTCACCGCCCCGCGCCTCGCCGCGCTCAACCACGGGACGATCAAGAGCCCGATTCCTGGGCAAGAAGCGTCGATGGTCCTCGGGAAATTACGGCAATGGGCCAGTCGCGTGGGGCAGATCAAGATCAGCGATGGCACCGCTCAGTCGACCGTCTCCATCCAGCTTTCCGGCGTCGATGTGGAGGGCATTCTGGCGAAGGCCTCATCGCAGGATAACCTCGGCAATCGCATCCGCCTCATCCGTTCGACTTTGCTCGATCTTCTCGGGATTTCCGAGAGCAGCAACCTGTGGATCGAACATCGCTTTCGTTGGCGAGGCACCGAGCGACGCTGCAAAGTCTTTTTCAGCAATATCCGGGAAGCGGAGGACGACACCCTCGCCGAATCCGGGGAGGAATGGAGGTTCGTTATCGACTACCCATTGGATTCCGAATCGCGAGGCCCGCGGGATGACATTGCCCGTCTCGATAAGTTTCGGGGCGATCGCGGCGGCACCCGCACCATCGCGTGGATCCCATCTTTTTTCAGTTCGCAGAGCTTGCGTGCTGTTGGCCAGCTCGTGCTGCTCGAGCACATCACAGCCGAAAATCGCTTCAACGATTACGTGCGTGATTTGAGCCCCGTGGACCGTGAATCGGCCCGATCAATCCTGAACAACAAGCGCGATGCTCTTCGTCAGCAGCTTCTTGTTTATCTAGGTGTCGCCTATGGCCTACAAAACGACCCCGGCGGAGTGCTGGATGGCATGCACTCGCTCAGCCCGGACGAGCACTTCCAATCCCTTTCGCCTGGGTTGGATTTGCATGTGCCGGGAGAAACGCATCTCGGTCCCGCCATGGTCGATCTTTTAAGCCAGGCGCTCGTTCATCAATTTCCCGCGCATCCGAGATTTGAAGATGATCTGAAAATCACTAAGGCCAATGTTCAAAAGGTGCTCGACGTCGTTGCAGCGGCCCTTCGAACCAAGGAGCGAAGAATCCACGTCGAGAAGCTGGATCGCGCCGTCGTTCGCCAGATCGCCAATCCTCTCAAACTTGGAGAGATGGGAGAAAATCATTTTGTCGCGGGCGAGCGATGGAAGGATCATTTTCACCGCTCGGCGGCGAGAGGGGCCGGCCTCGATCAGATCCGAGTGAGAGATTTACGCGCGTGGATCGATGAGCCTGAGGCAATGGGGCTGCCCCCGCTGCTTCAGGATCTGATCATTCTCTCGTTTGCAGAGCAGACCAATCGCGCGTGCCTTCTGCACGGAGGCCCGATGCGGCCAGAGTTGGGACGGGTGAGTGATGACGCGGTGCTGCGGCAGCAGGACTTGCCGGAAGAAAGCGAATGGCAGACAGCCCTGGAACTCGCCCAATCGACACTGGGAACTTCCGGGTTTCCCACTTTTCTGAGCGGCCAGGGGGTCATCACGTTCAGCAACCTTGCCAAGGAGGCGCAATCGCACCTAGTCGAATCCGCAAGGCAGCTTTGCGCCGAGCTAGAGCGCCGCGCTGCCGATTTCGGATGCAAGGACGACGCGGCCTTCGATCGTCTGGTCACCGCACGCGATGGCGTCAAGATCCTCGATATCATCAGATCCAAATCCGATTCCGCGCTGATCAAGGCCCTCGCTCAGATGAAGTTGACGGCCGCTCCGGATGCCGTCGGGACCAGCTTGAAAAAGGCGGGGAGCGTTTCCGCGTCCCTGTCCACCTGCGATATCACTGCCATCGAATCCGCCGCGCAGCTTCCGGGAAATCTGGGCGAGAAAGGCGTCCGACTTCGAGACGATCTCATCGAGACTTTCCGTCGGAACGAGTATGCGGTGCCGTTCGTCGCAAAGTTCGAGGCCGTCAATCACGAGGCGATCCAGATTTTGACGTCTCTCGTTCCGAAAGCGTCTCCCGAAGAGAAGCCCGCTCAACAATCCACTTTGCCGACGACGCTTGGTGAGAATCGGCAATATACGGGAGTCCGCACGAAGAGCCAGGTGTCGGGAGACGATCTCCCTGGCTGGTTGCCCGCGAATCTCCATTCCAAGGTTCTCGCGCAAATCGAATTGATCGATTCTTCTAACGAAAGTCGTCGCGTGACGCTGGTGGTGACAAAGAACCTGGAGGCGATTTTGTCGGGTGCCTCGGACGCCCGCTTCCACGCGGCAACGAGCCGCATTCTGGTTCCAAGCCTCGGCATCGAATGTCCGGTAATAACGGAGCCTTAATTTTCTTTTATGGCTGCGCTGACAGACAAGCAACTCGCCGCGCAGATTCGCAATTGGCGCAAAGGCAAAAACGTCGGTCCCAATTACGGCATCCGCTGCGATCAGGCCTACGTCGGAAGTTCTCAAATCGAAGTGGAAGGCGTGACCTTTCGAGTCTCTGAATGTCGCTCTGAGCTGGAAGCTCGGGAACTGCTTTTAGAAAACACGCACGCCGGTCTCGCATTGCTCTGCCGATTCAGCGACCAAAAATTGAGCGACGACGTGCGAGCTCGATTGGACAAGGGACGGCTGCTTTTGGTGGATAGTCGAGAAACGCTGCGGGAGCTTTTTGAAGCGACAACCATCGACCCCCAGATTCTGGGCAATAAGAAGCTGATCGAGAGTCTTGTTGCCACGGTCTCGGTCTCTGGTGCGGTGGTGTCGAATGTCGGCGCCCTCGACATGGATCTTGCATGGAGCGTGCTTCTCGGCCGTCCGGAGATTCGCGAACAGCAGCCTGACCTTATCACTTTGCTTCGCTGGTCTCTCTCGGATGATGACTGGGCGAAGGTCCGGCGATTGGATCCTGAAGTAAAGTCCGCGTTCTTTACCTGGGTTGGATCACATTCGGGAGAGGCTGTTCAAGTAATCGCTGCAGCGGAGGCGAGCGGCCATGCGGAAACTCTGATTCCGACCGGCCTGGTCCTTGGATCGCTGTTCGATAAGGATGCCCCCGAACACGAGCAGCTAGAGGCTCGTGTTCGCATCGAAGACTTTACGGGCAAGAAAAAGATGGAGAGAGCGCCTGCGATGACCTTGCATCTCGCGGCGGTGGCTGTTGCGAAAAGCCTTTCCTCTTCGGAGCGCGTCAGTATTGCGAGAAAAGTCGACCAGTTGTTCTCCGCGATTCACGGAGAGTCAATTGCCGTTCAATCGGATTTCTCGGAACAAGGGCTAACGAAACGCATTCAGGAATTTGCGGCCTTGTTGCAGAATTACGGGAAACGAAAATCTCCCGACGCTGGTCGCGAACTATCTCAAGCGTTTTTCAAGGTGCAGCGACATTTCCTGGTAGGGGACGGACGATACCGTCAGCGTTTCGAGCGTGCGGAAATGGCGATCCGACTCGCCATCTGGCTCAAGAGCAATGCCGAAAGTGCCTTTGCCGATCAGGGATTCACGGAGATGATGCGGGACTACCTTTGTGAATTGTCTTTCGTTGATCGTGCCAGATTCAGCCTTCATGGCGGGGATTCCGGTGAGCCTGCGCTGTCGCAGGCTTATGAACAGCTGATGAAACAGGCGGCAAAATTGCGACGCACCCGGCAGATGAAGTGGGCTCGCGCTTTGGCTGAATGGAATGACTCTCCTTCCTCATCGAATCCGCTGAAAATCGAGTCGGTCCTTTCCGACGTGGTGGCTCCGCTCTCCCGCCAGCGCCCAGTCCTCCTTCTCGTATTGGATGGAATGAGCGCGCCGGTTTTTCACGAGCTTGTGGAAGACTTCACGAGGCGAGACTGGATGCCCCTTGCTAAAGAGGGCGCACCTTCGGTCACGCCGGTCATCGCGGCGTTGCCATCGATCACCGAGATTTCGCGCAAAGCTCTTTTCTCCGGGAAGATTGGGCACGCGGATCGTCGAACGGAGCAGGTATCTTTCCGAGATCATCCGGATCTCGCCGAAATCGAAGCGAAGTCGAAACCGCAGCTCTTCCTCAAAGGGGATCTCGCTCTTGCCGGAACGTCCTATCTCAATGACCAGGTTCGTGAAGCCATTTCCAACCCGACACAACGCGTCGTCGGCGTTCTGCTCAATGTCGTGGATGATCAGCTTAGTGGAGCTGATCAGCTTCAGGTCGATTGGCGTATCGACCGCGTGCGGTTTTTGGAGCCTATTCTGGAGGCGGCTTCTTCTGCGAAGCGGTTAGTCGTCTTGACCAGCGACCACGGCCACGTTCCGGATTTGAATCAGACATCCAAGCTTGTCGAGGCAGGAGATGGAGCTGACCGCTATCGGACACCATCCACGAAGGCCGCCGTCGACGGAGAAGTCGAGTTCTCAGGCCCGCGGATTGAAGCTGCCATTGATCGGCATTCTGTGGTCCTCGCGAGTGATGAGTGCGTTCGATATTCCACGAAAAAGGCCGGCTATCATGGCGGAGCTTCCGATCTCGAGAGCATCATACCGCTCACGGTGCTGGACTGCGAAGCGGATGCTCCTAACGGCTGGATCAGCCAATTGTCTCCTCCACCCGCGTGGTGGAACTGGAAAGATTCACTCGGGGCGACCGGGGCTCCGATTGCGAAGCCTTCGCGAAAGAAAGCACAGACCGTCGCCGAAACCAACCCGACTTCAGGTCAGTCGGATTTGCCACTCTTCGGTCATGCCGGCCATGTGAGTCCTGCATCGGCTCACGTCGCCTGGATAGAGGCTTTGGTTGCATCTCCGATTTTCGCAGAGCAGAGCAAGCTCATGGGCAAGCTCGCGCCCAAGCATCTTCAAGTTACTGAGTTCCTGTCGGCACTGGAACGTCGAGGAGACAGCACTCTGACTTCCATTCTCTCTGCGGATCTGAAGCTACCGGTTTTCCGGCTGAGAGGATTGATTTCGACGATCACCCGCCTCTTGAACGTAGAGGGCTATCCAGTGCTGCAAGAGGAGCATGACTCCGGCACGGTGATTCTTAACAAGCGACTGCTGGCAAAACAGTTCGATCTGGAAATATGAGTGCCGAGTCCCCATCTCTCTCAGCTCAACGGCGCATCGAACTTCTCGATGCACTTCGCCGCGGCACGGTTCCGGGACGAGGGGTAGGAGAACTGGCGGTTGGCTTGGAGCGTTTCGAGTCTGAAATCGATCGCATCATGGATCATGTCGCCGCGGGCGGATCGGCATTCAAAGCTGTTCGTGGAGACTACGGATGCGGCAAAACCTTCTTTTCGAGATGGATTCAGGAACGCGCCAGAAGTCGCAATTTCGCCTGTAGCGAAGTGCAGATCTCGGAAACTGAGACGCCCCTTCATCGATTGGAGACCGTTTACCGCCGGCTGATGGAGCGACTCAGCACCTCAGGGCACGATGTTGGGGCCTTTCGGCATGTAATCGATGGATGGTTTTTCGCCCTTGAGGAAGAAGTCATCGCTGCGGGTAACGTCGAAGGCACCGAGGAAAGCGCCTTGCTCGAGGAGACCGCGTCGCTGATGGAACGTCGATTGGGGGAGGTCGGTCGTGTGGTTCCTCAATTCGCCAGTGTGCTTCGCGCTTATCGAGCCGCACTCGGAGAGAACAATCCAGCGGTAGCCGAAGGGTTGTTGGCTTGGCTAAGCGGACAACCAAATGTGGCAAGCGCTGTAAAGAAAAGGGCGAACGTCAAGGGGGATGTGGACCATTTTGCCGCACTGAGTTTTTTGCAGGCGTTCCTACGTGTCTTGAGGGACTCTTCTTATTCTGGCCTCGTTATCGTTCTCGACGAGATCGAGACGCTGCAGCGTGTGCGAGCCGATGCGCGGGAGAAGGCTCTCAATGCCTTGCGTCAGTTGATTGATGAAATCGACGGCGGGCGGTTCCCGGGTCTTTTCCTGATCATAACGGGAACTCCATCATTTTTTGATGGCCCGCAAGGTATCAAGAAACTCGCGCCGCTGGCCCAGCGCCTTCACACCGATTTCGATACAGAAGCTCGGTTCGACAATCCGCGCGCACCGCAAATTCGTCTCGCCGCATTTCAACGTGAGCAATTGCTACAGGTCGGTCAGCGCGTGCGAAACATCTATGCTTCCCGGAGTCCAGAACGCTCCCGGATTCTTTCGGTGGTCAATGACGATCTGATAACCACACTCGGTGACGGTGTCGCTGGTCGAATGGGCGGGAAAGTTGGACTAGCTCCCCGCATATTCCTCAAAAAGCTGGTGTCTGATCTCCTCGATCGGGTCGAGCTCAATGCCGATTTCGACCCCCGGGTCCATTACAAGCCGGTCGTGGATGCTGCCGAGCTGAATGAAGCCGAATCAGCTGCAGCCAATCACTTTTCCGTGGACGACATTAAGATCGATGTTTGATGAGCGATGCAGGTGACATCTTCCACCCGCTTCTCCGCCACCATCTTGTCAATACGCTGGGATGGCGAGAGCTAAGGCCTCTTCAGCATAAAGCTGCTGACCCCATTCTTTCCGGAAGTCATGTTCTGATTTTAGCTCCGACGGCGGGTGGAAAGACTGAAGCTGCGGTGCTGCCAGTTATCTCACGTCTGCTTACCGAAGGGTGGGAAGGAACTTCCATCCTATACTTGTGCCCGCTGAAGGCCCTTCTGAATAACCTCCACAATCGACTGGAGACCTACTTCGGTATGGTCGGGCACGCGATCGGCCTCTGGCACGGCGACACCTCAGCAACTGAGCGGAAACGCATCGAGGCTCATCGACCAGCCTGCCTGATGACCACGCCGGAATCTTTGGAGGTGATGCTGGTATCCTCGAATCGCGATCGAAAAGATTTGCTGCGCTCTGTGCGCGTAGTTGTTGTCGATGAGATCCACGCATTTGCCGGCGATGATCGAGGCACTCATCTACTGGCGGTCATCGAGCGAATTACTCGTTTGGCCGGCCGTGAAATTCAACGCATCGGCCTTTCGGCAACGGTGGGCAACCCCGAGGAGCTTCTCGAATGGCTGGCCGGACATCAACCGGGGCGGAAGGAAGCCATCACCGTGGAGTCAGTCGGCACCGCGGCGGAAGTGACCCTCGACTACGTCGGTTCATTGGAAAATGCTGTAACGGTCATCGCAGGTCTCCATCGAGGGGAGAAGCGTCTCGTCTTTTGTGACAGTCGAAGGCGGGTTGAAGAGCTCGCCGTGGATCTCAAACAACACGGTGTAGCAGCCTACGTGTCACACAGTTCTCTCAGTCTCGAGCAACGCAGAGAGGCGGAGAGGGCCTTCGAAGAGGGGGAGGACTGTGTCATCCTCGCTACGAGCACACTCGAACTCGGGATCGACGTTGGCGATCTCGACCGAGTTATTCAAATCGACGCGCCTGCGACCATAGCTTCTTTTCTACAACGTATAGGCCGTACGGGTCGCCGCGCGTCCTCGACGAGAAATTGTCTATTTCTCGCAACCAGTCCAGACGCTCTCCTGCACGCTGCCGCCATCATTGATCTGTGGGAGAGTGGCTATGTGGAGCCAATTCGCGCGCCAGACGAGCCGTATCATATTTTTGCGCAACAAATTCTGGCGCTCACTTTGCAACACGGTGGACTCAGTATTGATAAACTGGAACAAGCGCTGAAGGAGGTTCCCACGTTCGAGCGTTTACCCTTGGAGGACAAGGAGACTGTGCTTCGGCATATGATCGACTCGGGCTTGGTTCATTACGATGGAGCTTTGGTAGCAATAGGCGATGAAGCGGAGAAGCGTTTCGGGTTCCGGCACTTTCTCGAACTTGTTTCCGTATTCACCTCACCTCCAGTGTTCGAAGTCTTTTTTGGGGCAGCTTCGATTGGCACCCTCGATTGGTTGGCATTAGCGCAGAATAAACAGACCGAGGCTCATCCCGTTATTCTCGCTGGAAAAAGCTGGGATATTCAAACTGTCGACTGGAAGGCTCGACGGATTTATGTGGTTCCGTCTGAGGTCAAAGGGAAAGTGCGATGGGAGGGAGCTCGCCGAGGATTGACCTTTGAGATTGCGCGAAAGGTTCACGCACTCCTCTTGAGCCACCATGTTTCGGATCGCTGGTCCAAACGAGCCCAGGCCGCCATTTGTGAACGGCGTGACGCGATGCGGCTATTTGCCGAGCGCCTCAACAGCGTATGGCTCGATGCTTCAGTCGATCGGATTCGCTGGGCAACATTTGCGGGCGAGTCCCTCAACTCGGTTTGTCGATTAATGTTGGAAGAGAAAACGGGCTGCCAACTCACGCATTCGGATTTTGAAATAACGTTTCCTTCTGGACCCGACATCAACTCTATAGGTGCGATTATTCGAGAGATGCTCTCTTCGAAGAAGATCAAGGAATCAGTAACGCTGAGTGACGGATGGCTCAAGGCGCTGAAGTTTTCCGAAATACTTCCAAGGAGCTGCGCGCAAAAGGCGGCGCTCGGCAGAGTGGATTTTCGGCCACTGCTACGCATGCGCCCCCCTTTGCTCACCAAGTGAATTTCGCCCCCTGTTTTCGCAAACGGAATGCTGCAGGCGGATGATGGGGATGCGATTCGCGAAACGGAGGGAAGTAAAATACGCGAGATCCGCGGGACTGGATGGCCTAATTCACTAGGTGGCGGGCATAGCTTTCCTCGAAATCGCTCATAACATGTCGTCGATCGACTACATTATGGGGATGTCATCGATCGTTCACAAAAAAGAATTGTCATCGATCGTTCACATGATAGAGTTGTAGCATGATCATTCGCTCCGCCAAGGAAGTGGGCGCGCTGGTTCGCGATCGTCGAACCCGTTTAAAGCTGAGCCAAGAAACCCTTGCTCAAAAAGTGGGAGTTAGTCGCGCTTGGATCATAGATCTTGAGCAGGGTAAATCTTCCCTTCAATTCGACTTGGCGCTGCGTGCTCTGACTGCATTGGGAGTCATCCTGGACGCTGAAGTGAATGCAGCGAATGAGACGTCCCGGCTCAATCTGGACAACCTTCTCGACCTATGATCGATGAACTCCGCGTCCTGGTGGGCGATAAGTGGATGGGGCGGGTGGTTTGGGATCGACGACGAAATCGGTTGAGCTTCGCCTATGAATCCGAATGGCGACAGGATCCTGCTTCTTTCCCCCTGTCTCTTTCCATGCCCCTGACCGCATCGGAACACGGCCATGCCGTGGTGGATTCCTTCATTTGGGGATTGCTGCCCGATAACGAGGGCATTCTCCGCCATTGGGCCGAGCAATATAAAGTTTCTCCTCGAAACGCTTTCAGCCTGCTTTGGCATGTCGGCGAAGATTGTGCGGGCTCCATCCAATTTATTCGACCGGACAGGCTTGCCGAATGGTCCAAACAACCTCTTCCCGGCGGCATAGACTGGCTTACGCGCGGGGAATTCGATGGTCGAATCAACCTTTTGATCAAAGATCACAGCGCATCACGAATTGGCACCGATACCGGTAGTTTCAGCCTTGCTGGAGCACAGCCGAAAACGGCGCTCTATTGGGATCCCGCAGGAAAGCGGTGGGGTGTTCCTTTCGGCACAATTCCCACGACTCACATCCTGAAACCAGCACTATCGGATTTCGGCGGCTTTGCGCAGAACGAGCATTTTTGCCTGCAGCTTGCCAATGAGTTGGAATTGAAAACGGCCCGATCCTCCGTCGAGTATATCAACGAGCATCCGGTCATTATCGTCGAGCGCTACGACCGTGTGCGTACCCCTGATCAAGGCGTCCTCCGCATTCATCAGGAAGATATGTGCCAGGCCTTGGGCTGCCCGCCCCATCAAAAATATCAAAATCAGGGAGGGCCTTCTGCTGCTCAGATTCTGAATCTTATCCGACAATATTCGACGAATCGCGACGCCGATGAATCTCGATTCATAGATTCGTTGATCCTGAGTTGGCTGACCTTCGGAACCGATGCTCACGCCAAAAACTATTCATTCTTGCTTGGGCTCAACGGTCAGGTTCGGCTCGCCCCTCTTTACGATCTGTCGAGTGCCCTGCCATATCCCAAACAAGTGGATTTACGGCGTGCCGGCATGGCTCTGAAAATTGGAAGCTCCTATAGAATGCGAGACATTGGTGCTCGCGACTGGGAAAGGTTTTCCGTCGAACTCAAACTCGATCCGGACGATCTCAAAAGGAAAATTCTGGAGATGGCCGATCGGATTCCTTCCGCAGCCCGGGTGACTGCGGAAAAACTTGCGGCCGATCGAATCGAACACCCCGTGATCGCGGAACTCGTGGAGTTAATCACCATGCGGGCAAAGCAGAGTCGGGAACTCTTTGCCTGACACGCCCCGCGCCTTTTACCGAAAACGAGCGACTGACGAAGATTTCAACGCGAATCTGTAAACACTGACGCGTGGCTACATCAGAGCCACGTGGCTCAAATCGATATAAATCCGAGATTCGACAAACGGATTGCCATTGCTGGCTCACTCACGTCGTATCTGTCGGCCATCCTGCTGAGGAGCTGATGATCGGCCAGAGGATTTTTCTTCAATTCCTCTATGTCTCTCAAAATAAATTCTTCCGGCATCAGGAGCTCGGCTGCAAAAGCGTTTGCCTCGATTTCCTGAATGTCTGTCCCCGTGCTGGATCGCGCATCGCGTCTATTGATGACAAAGGTTCCCTGATCAACGCGCAGTTTTTCGTGTTCATGTAGAAAGAAATGCCCCAATTCATGAGCAATGGTAAAACGGCGTCGGACCGGGGAATGCTGTGCGTTCACACCGATTACAACCGTCCCAGATTGGTTGTCTCGTAAAAGAAATCCCGAAAAACTGTCTTCGACTTTTTGTCGTTGAACGACGATGCCATGCAATTTCGCAATCGCCTCTACGTCAACGGCAGGGCTCGTTGTCCCGCTTTGCTTAAGTAATTGATCTACTGCCTCTCGAATTTGGCGGCGGCGAACTCTCATGATTGGCCAACGCCGGTGAGAACGCTTTCGATCCATGTTTTGGCCTTACGTGGAACGTCATCCGCAAGCACATCCTGCGCCGTCGCGCTTTGGGCATGCAAAAGTTCCGAAGGCTCGACTTTGAAGACATCCGCAGCAGCAAGCAGCGTATACGCTAGGATCTTCTGATTCCCTTTCTCGATATTGGTAACCGATGTCCGTGAAAGTCCTAGGGCTCGTGCGACATCCTCTTGAGTCAGATTATGGGTAATGCGGAGGCGACGAAACGCTTCGCCCAACGCTAGGTAGAAACGTTCCTCGTCAGTCACAATGGCATGGCGATCTATCTCCACAGGGCAAGAATCCGATTTTCAGAACACAAGTCAAGGCTGAACAGTGTCAGTAACATTGACGTCACAATAGAGAGCTTTTAATATTGACGCAAAAAAGGATTTTTGCGAATCTACCGTCAATGCAAACGCCACCTCAACATCCCGAGCCCAAATGGGCTGCACTGATTGACGATGCTCTTTATCCGATGCCTCGTCGAAAGCTCACTGAACGCGACATTCTGGACCAATGCGGAGCGCCTCCGAAAAATCGACTGCTTCGTGACCGTGGAACCCGCGATGATGGCGGCTTTCCCTCGGACGAACTGATCGACCTTGGAGAAGGAAATGTCTTTCGGACGGCGAAAGAAGGATGCGATCGTTTCGACCATGACGCCAAACAGTATCCGGCCAAGCTCGCGTTTGTGTGCGACGACGGCTGGAAGGTGACTTTGACCGAAAAGCAGACTGGCGGGAGCCTGAAGCGCTTGCTTGGTCTTGACGAATTTGCCGAGATTTTCCGCGATCTCGAAAATCCTAAAGACGTCCCGATTGGTGACAATGAAGTGATTCATTTTGCGTCGGGTTGCGTGTTTCGTGCCCAAAAATGCACGGGCTGTCATGCCAGCAACCCGAAGTCGGAAGAAGAGATCGAGGTCTTGGTGATTCTGGAGAGTGGACAGACGAAAAGGTTGTCTTCTCCGGGGAACATGACCCTCGGTGAGATCCTCGCCAAATTGCGCGCAGAATATGGAGTTTACCTGGAAGCCGTTCTTTTTGAAGAGGAGGGCGATTGTGAAGCGGATCTATGCGAAAAGCTTCACGTTCGCGGCTGCCGTTGCCTGATCTGTCACCGCTGTAAGAAGATCGAGGTGAGTGTGCTCTTCAACGGTCAGCCCGCGCGCGGAACCTTTTCCCCCGGAGCGACTGTCAAACGGCTGATCGAATGGGCTGTGAAAGAATTCAAACTCGACAAGAATGTATCTTGGAAACTGCGAGAAGACGCTACGGACGGAGCCCCTTTGCCGGAAAAGCGCCATATCGGTACTTTGGTTAAGGCTGGCGAATGTTCGCTTACGCTTTATCTAACTCCTGGGACGCGAATTCAGGGATGAGCCCAGATCAAGAATTGTTCGAAAGCCATCTCACCCAAGGCGACTTCCAGAAGGGAGTCGTTCTTGGGTACTGGGGGCAAACCGTCATGCCCAGTATTGCATGGCCCTGCATCATAATATGGATCCAAGCCGTGCCGCGCCCGAAATCGCCTGATCGCTATTTCTTTCGTTTCACGCTCGATGGATACCCAAAAGAGGCGCCGTCGGCTTTCGTGTGCGATCCTCGCACTGGGAGCGAAATTTCCCCTCAAGAATGGCCGAATGGAGCTGGAGACGTTGCCATGGTGTTTTGCGTCAACAATTGGGAAAACCGGAAAGCCCTCTACGCTCCATGGGACCGAGCGGGGTTGCGATGTCACCCGGAATGGAAAACTACCTATGCTGCAGATGCCTGGTCGCCTAGGTGCAGCATCACGCATTTCCTCAGTCGAACACACGTTTTGCTAAATTGCGATGACTACACAGGAACTGTTGCCGCTGCAAATTCCTAGACTTCTTTGGTTCAACCTGATCCGGACTCTGAGGGCTCGCGGCGAGGGAAGGCGGGAGTCCGGGGCTTTTCTTCTGTCGCGACCCAGGACACGAAGAGTCCGGGCATTTGTGCCGTACGACGACCTCGATCCACACGCCCTGGATAAAGGATATATCCATTTTGCTGATAGCGGCTTCGTTCCTTTGTGGAAACTTTGTGCCATGCGCGGACTATCAGTCATCGCTGACGTACACACACACCCAGGACAGTGGACGGATTTGAGCGGCTCTGACCGAGAGCATCCGATGATCGCGCAAGGTGGTCATATTGCTCTGATTGTTCCTTCGTATGCCGCTATGAATTCCTTCGGCACAGAAGGGGTGGGAGCACATCTTTATCTTGGTTCATGTGAATGGGAATCGATGGAGCCATCCTACCTTATTCATCTGAAATGGCTGTAACTCCTCCCCATCCCGAAGATGCGAACCGTTTAGCATTGGGCTTTGTAGACTTGCACGGTGGTTCTTACGATGAGGCCCTCGCACGGTTGGCTACATTTTCAGTAGTCATCCGTGCCGGTGAATCCATCCGTTGCAGCGCGGCCCTTCAAGCGGCTCTTCTTACAGCCATTAATACGGCGAAGCGTTGTTTCCATGGGGTGACAGTGGAAATGCCTGAGGGAGTTGCTCCCAAGGTCCTGTGGCCTGAGGCTGATCTCAATGCGGCTGTGACTCGGCTGCTGGAGGGAGTCCCGCCCGCAGCCGAGAATTGCTCCGTCATTAATATCGGTATTTCGGCTGATAAAACCTGGCAGGTCCAATGTGATGGGTGGCGCGCTGCGGTCGGCTTTCGCAGTGTGCCGGCATTCGAAGGAATTGATTTTCCTCTGGGTGGCGTAATGGGAGGAGCCCTAGCCGTTCACCACGCTTTTGTTGATGCTGCAGCTCTAGATGAAACTCTTACGTGGAAAACAGATGGTATTTCACTTTGGCGCCCGGATTTGCCTTTCGGGGATTGTAGCGGGGGCCCAGCGATCTCTTACCTTCCAGATAAGATTTGGATGCTTGGACTCGGGCATCTCGGTCAAGCGTATACTTGGACGATGGGTCTCTTTCCATTTCGGGAAAGCACCTGCCAGATAATGATCCAAGACACAGACGTGGTAAGTCTTGCCAACTTTGGCACAGGCCTCCTTACAACGCTTAACGATGTGGACAGACGCAAAACTCGAATTGTCGAACGCTGGCTTCTCGATCGAGGATTCGATGTCTTGATCTCAGATCGATTTTTCGATGAGGATACACGCCGCTCTGAAAACGAGGCGCCGGTTGCCTTATGTGGATTTCACGATGGAAAATCGCGGAGGCTATTGGATCATGCAGGATTCGAGCTAGTGGTCGAATCCGGCTTAGGTTCGGAGATAACGGATTTCGATCAAATATCGGTTCATACTCTGCCAAATAGTAGCTTTACGGCGGAGCAGAACTGGGCTGTGGATTCCCCACCTCGACAGCGGATCGAGCGTGTCCAAAATCTGGGTGGGCAATGCGGTGCTGTGGTATTAGGTGAAAAAGCTGTCTCTACCAGTTTTGTCGGAGCAGCCGCGTCAGCATTCGTCTGGGCAGAAGTCTTGCGGCAATATCATAAAGGCCGCTCATTTTCCCGCGTGAATTTTGATCTGAGAGATTTGAAATCTGTCCACTGCTTGCAAGATACTGAAGAAGCGCTATCCGCAAAGATTGCTCAACGTGGATTTACGATAGTATCATCGCCTTAAATCAGTTTGCCGCTGGCTTCAGAATTCAGAAACGACTCGCTGCATTTCGACTCGTTACGTATCCCTTTTAGATGAGCAATCTCACGAAACTGCTTGAAGAAACACGCGAGGAAACTGCGCGGTACGAGACTGTCGATGGTCGATGGATTCAGGCGAGAATCGCGCGATTGGAATTGGAAGCTGCTGACCTCGAAGGAAAATTGAAGCACCGTACCGAAGCGTGGCTGGATGCCGAAGATCGCTTTCGTCGGCAGGCGAAGCTTCACAAAGCGATCGTTTCTCAAATCGACAAACTTCACCAAGCTTCACTTGGTGAGCTTCGGGAACTCGTCGCAGAGTTAGTCGCAACAATTCCACCATCTTCAACGGGCGAAGACCTGGTTGGATAAAACCAGTCGCCTGTTCTCCCTCAAAGGCGCGATTCGCGATTCGAGCCATTACTGGGTTTCACCGGAGGTAGCTTGCCGCGATGCATCTTCATTGCGGGCATCTGGTAGCCTCAGGAGGCGACTCACATACGCCTCGAGCCAGCGGTTGTGGCGACCCGAAGCGGCGGCCTTGGTTGCCAGATAGTCGAGCCGTTCATCGGAGAGGTTGAGTGCCAGCTCCTCGTGAATGGCTGTGATCCGCAGTGCGAAATCCTCCTTGGTGGGCGGAGTGAGATGGAGGACATCTGCATTAAAACGCATCAAAAGTTCGTCGGGGATCTCGCTTTGTCCGCCCAGATCGAGCGTCCAGTCTCCTTCGCTGTGAGTTCCGAATCCCATCGCCCGCTGCTTTGCGGCATAGCGCGTCTGCCACGTTCCCGCGCCGATAATAAAAAAATCGCTCGCAAGTTTTTTCGCGAGTTCGGCAGTCCATCCCACGAACGAATCGGTCCGCCCATCGAGCAAGGCGAAAATTTCCTGCTGAAGATTTCGTAGCCAGTCCGACGTGCCTTGGAGCTTGTCTATCTCGTCCAGGAAGAGGACGCCTTGCTCATTGGAATTAATGAAGTCGCGGATTTCATTGAGCGTCGGCGGATCGGCTTTGGCCCCCGTGATGATCCACGTGCCCACATTGAAATCCTTCATTGGCAGACGCTCCCGGGATGCGAAATGTCGTACCAGGGAGGATTTACCGCTGCCTGATGGCCCGACTAAGAGCGGAATGGGGCGCGGATCGAAGCCCGCTACGCATCGCCCCTCCTGTTTGATCCGCCAGAAGGCGAGGAGCGTACTCAATAAAACTTCCTGTCCGGGATTGAGAATGATGCGGCTTTCCGGAATCGCTTTCGGGCGTGGTGTTCTTCCACTAATAAGCCGGGCCGCAGGAAATGATTCTCCGCTCATGATGCGTTCCCATCCCACAAAGTCGAATGGGCGGAGAGCCCGGGCCGATGGATCTCCGGTAACACACAGCATTTGGGCGATCGTCGGCTCCAGCCGGCTCAGATAGCTCAAGTGTTCTGAACCGGATCGAAGCGTGCCATCGAGCGCCTCGAGGTGGATCTTGGTGAAGGACTCGATTGCGGAACAAACAACGTCGAGATTCCATTCCTGGATGCGTTGGATCTCCCCGAAATACCGCAAGCCTTCGCACGTAAGTCCAAAACGCCGATAAAGAGCCTCATCAACGGTAGACAGATCGGGTATGCGGTCGGCAGGAAGATCCTTCCAGGTTTTGGGAAGGAAGTGCATCTCCAAAAAATAGCGTCGGAGCTGGCGACCGAAGACGCCATGTTCGCTAATCGTGCGAAGGTTGTAGGACTCCACATACGGGCTGAGAAGAGAGAGATCGGTCTTCATACACCTGCGAGATACGAAGGACGCCTGCTTTGCTGGGATTCGCGAGGGACCGCAGTTTGGAGCCAGCTTGAGAGAGCTTCGGTCGCAACGAAACATCCCCAAAACTTGCCACAGCGATCGATATCCACCGCGAGTTCCGGATGTCGGCATGAATCGCCGGCGACCACGAGCAACCGAACAGCTGGCGCTAGCCGGAGGATGCTTCGCGCTACAACGCGAGGATCGCCGCATCCGCGCGTTCGTTCAGTTTCCAGGAGAGGTAATGAATGCTCGTAGACAGCTGCCGGTGGTGAAGAGCCTTCGAAACGAGAAGGATGTTGTGTCCGCTCCCTTCATAAAGACGGCCCGCGAATGTTTTTCGCCATGAATGAGTCGAAATGCCGGCGGGGAGACCGGCGCGTTGCGCGGCATCCCGCACGATTTCCTGGGCGCGTCTCCTGGAAAGCGCACCGCCTCGTTGTTCTCGCGATCGAAAGACCGGCATTGCGGGATCTAGAGCAATGCCGGCGAGGCGAAGTTGCACAAGCCAGCGCCCGATCGCGACCTTCGCGACGGGATGAAACGGTATATCGATTCCCTCGCGACGTCCTTTGAGATTGCGTCTGGCAATCCGCAGACGAAGGCGAAATCGCATACCGTCGAAAACATCTCCGACTCTCAGCGCGAGCAGGGTTCCGACTCGGAGACCGGAATAAACTCCAAGCTGAACCAGCGCTCTGTCGCGCCACCGATGTTCCCCAGTCAAATGGGCGAATAAGCGTTCCATTTCATCGTTCTCGAAGGGACGGGCTCCACAGGACATGCCTGCAAGATACAAACCGCACGATCGGACGCTCGAATGGTAAAGAACGTCACTCGATTCGCGGCGGCATCCATTCTTCCCAGATGACGAGCGCGACGAGCCCTTCGCATGATGGCGAAGCAAAGCCTCCGCCCTTTGGTATTCCCTTACTTTCGACTGTCGCGCCCAGTATAGCCTATCTGCGGTGAAAGGTGCGACTGAAGCGGGTCAAACGGTATCACTACTAGCCACTCGCTCGAGTTCTGTGCAGAGATCGCCGTGGCGGGAGCGAAGGAATTTTATGATTCCCGGGTTGGCGAGCAGCTTGCGGACGTATCCGACGATCACGGTCAGGTTGAGCATGTTTTCGCCATAAGTCGCTTCGATGGCCTTGAAGTCCCGCTCCAGGGATTCGAGTTCCCGTTCCATGCGCGCAACTTCCTCGACCGAGAGATTCGGGACCTTCTTGCCACGCTCGGGATGGGCGAGTTGGTCGACGGGCGTGCCGACGAAGAGAGCCTCGGCATATCCCTTCGTGAAATCGTTCATCATAATCATCAGCTCGGCCATTTCGATCTGACGAACTCCGGAGACCCGGCGAAGCACGCGAATCGCGCTCGGCGACATCTGCTTGTCCTTGAGCAATTCAACCGCCTCGGGATGAATGCCATTTAGTAGATTGAGGCGGGATCGCACGTCTGCTTCGTCGAGGTTGAGACTGGCTGCGATGGCGGAAACGGAAACCCCGGACGCCACTGCTTTCGCAATCATGCGGTGCTCCTGGATGGGCGCCAACCGATTGACGTGTGCATTGTAGGTAAAGCACTCGTCCTCCCGGGCTATGAGGCATTTGGCGGTTTCGATGCCGAGCTGTTGCATTGCGTGGAGACGAAGGTGGCCGTCAACGACGTGGTACATTCCTTTCCCGCCGCCTAGAGGATGAACGATGAGCGGTTCGATCAATCCGAGCATCTGGATGGACGAAACGATCCACCTATATCGTGTGTACTGCTTCTCTGGCTCACGGACGGCGCGGAGCGGCCGAATCTTCTCAAGCGGAAGGACGAGCGACCTCTGATCAAATGCGAGCTTTGGATGGTTCACGCGGCCTCCTTAACGTCCCGGTCGAGTAATCTGGAGAGGCATTTTGGCATCGAGGTGAGACCCTCTGCCCGGAGAAGAAGGACGAAGTTTTCATCGGAAATGAGGCGTTTGAACGCCGTCACCAGAATGAGCAGCTTGGCTTCGCAGACCCGGGCCTTCTTCACCATGGTCCGCTGCCGCTGACTTTCCTTACGAAAGGCATGGACCATTCCTTCCGTGGAGCGGAGGGTCTTTTTCCGATATCCCTCTGGCACTTTCAAAGATTTGCCAAGACACCGACGTTGCTCCATGAGGCGCTTTACAGTGCGGATCGACGCCTGATTGAGCTGACTACTTTCGTAGGCCTTCAGCAACTCCCTCTGCACTTCCAAGTCCTCGGTTTTCGCGATCTCGATTCCAACTCCGAGGGGAATGGTTCCGCTGAGCACCGCTTGGAGGATGCGCTCCTCCCCCAATTCATGCAGGGCCAAATATCCTCCGACGAGCGCGTCGGATATGCCGAGCTTCTTCGCGATCTGCAGATTGCTGTTCCCAAGTTCCTTGAGACGCCGGATCTCGTTGATCATTTCCATGACCGATGGATGCCGTCGCGCCATATTCTCCACCAGGCTCATGAGGAGGCGCTCTTCTCGGGAAACCGACACGACTATGGCGGGGATCTCGGGATACCCGAGAAGTTGAAAGGCCTCCAATCGGCCCTGCCCGCAAATGAGATCATATCCGGGTTCCCCGCCTTCGATGCGCTCGCTGATTTTGATCGGTTTCTTGAGGCCGACGGCTTTGATGTTTTCGACAATGGCGGCAAATTTCCGCTTATCACGGCAACGGGGATTGAGAACCCGGATTTGGCCAATCGGAATCATGACGACGTCCTCGCTCATGCCGCTTCCTCCAATTTGGCGCGCTCGGCCATTTGAAAAAAGTGATCCAAGCTATCGAAGCGGTAGGCATCAAGGTGGATGCCATTGTCTTCGGCGATGCGCAGGTTTTCGAAAGTCAGATCGATGGAGGGAAGGAGATAGTAATCGCGGATCTTCGTATTGCTCGAGTCCATGCGAACGGCGATCGTGATGTCCGGGCGTAGAGATTCATCGAGCCGGATCAACCACCGCGAGGCTCCCGCGGAAGTCGTTTGATGCCGGCTGAGAGTAATGGAAACCCGTAACTCGCCATTGAGCAAAATGAGATCCGTTTCTTCGTCTCGAACGCCCACTGCATCGCGCGCCAGGAGGTCCCGGACTACGCTTTCAACAATGTCCGGGAACATCTGTCGCAGTCGGTGGTTGATTTCGATGAATTCGAAATCGGTAGGTGGATTGTAGCCGATCAGTCGATAGGCGGTGATCAGACTCCCGAAGCGATGTCGGAATGCCCCGCTCGACGGTGAATCATCCTCCTCATCAATCAGGATGCCGGAAACTCGACCGTGCTTTTTCAAAATCGAGCGCAGCTTTTCGAGCATTTCATCGTCGGAAAATCTTCTGCTTCGATTCACGATAATACCCTGTGCCATATAGAAAATGTCGGGATCCACGATGGCTTCCCAGGCGCCTTCGGCGCGCACCCATTTTTCCGGCGGGTTCTGGATGTGCTTCCTTTTCAATTTGAAGGACGTCCGATGATAAACGTTGTTCCCGACATATTTCTCGTTCGTCAAAATCTGGTGGACGGTGCTTCGCGTCCAATTTCGCGCAAGGTCGGTTTTGATGCCGCGAGCGTTGAGATCCTGGGCAATCCACAGCTCCGACTTTCCATGATGCACGAACTGATCGTACATCCAACGGACATTGGCGACCTCCTCGTCGGGTCCCGGTGCAAGAATCACCCGATCGGTCTGTAGGCTCTTTTGTTCGCCGATCCTCAAAACGCCCTTTGGCTGCTGGTTTTGATCCACGAGCATTCGCCGGAGACCATATCCCGCCATACCTCCCTGCTTGTAGCCGAGTTGAATCAAACGGCATGCCCCTTGAAAGACTTTCGAGGAGAGTTCGCGGCTGTATTCGCCCGCCATTGCGCGCTTAACACCTTTGACAATAGTCGAGACAGGGCTGCCGTCGTTTTCGAACTGCTCCGCGCAATAATTTACGGAAATGCCCGAACGTCGGCAGATGTATTCGTAATATGCGCTTTCATCCGCGTCCTGAAATCGCCCCCATCGGCTCACGTCATAAACGAGGATGCAAGCGAACTCGATCGATCCCCCTTGGACGTCTGCGATCATCTGGGCAAGCGAATTCCGGCCCTGGATGTTTAGTCCGCTTTTGCCTTCATCGGAGTAAATCTTCACGATCTGTATGCTCCGGCGAGCGGCGTACTCCCGTATCACGTCCATCTGGTTACTCGTGGAATATTGCTGGTGTTCGGTGGACATGCGCACGTAGGCCGCCGCCTTGATCGCGGATCCCTCCGAATTTTCGTCTGGAATATGGGCATTCATTTTCCTGAAAACGTCCGCGCCGCCCGCCTACCATTGCCAGCGAACCGAATTTGACGGTTCGATCGCACCCGCAGGATTTCACGGCGGCTCTTTCGGTGTTTCGGGCACACCTCCTGGGAAGCCCTCATGCATCGGAAGCTCGGATTTGGATTTCCGGAAGGAGCTGACCCTTTTTTCGTCGCCGGGCCGCTCGACTTCTCGCTCAGTGAATCCCAATCCACGTTCCGAATCACACGGGGAACTGTTCACGCATTCTTTCAGCAGCGAAATAAACCAGTTGTGTGGAAGGCGTTGCCGCTATCTCTCGTAAGTCGGCGGATTATGGCATCGGTAACGGCCGAAAATGGTAAGTCCGAGGGTCCCGACGAGATAGTCCGTCATCCTCGGCACGGGCCCCATTCTTCGTCTCAAAACCTTCCACGCACCGGGATAATTATGGATTGGAGGCGAGAGACTGCTCGCCGTACCGAGCCCGATCAATAGGCTCGGCAGCCAGAATTCGAATTGCCTCCAGTAACGCTGTAGGAGCGGGATCCACCACTGCATTTCCATCCCGCGTCTTCTCCCGGAAAAATATGAATCAATAAGGGCGCTTCCAACCAGGCGGTAAGGGTGTGCAAAAGCGGGCAACAAGCTGATGGTCCGTCCAATTCGGCGACAGCGAAAGCGCCGAACCTGAATCGTGAGAATGCGACCAGAGCTGCTCGCGCTGACGCCGCGCGTATAATAGCCAAGCGCCCTCAGGCAGGCACTGTGTCCGCAATGCGGACACAGCAAAGGTGAGCGAACACACCGCTGAGTTTCATTGGCGATGTATGTTTCGGCGGACACTTCGCAGCGTAAGATGAGCTGCATACATTTCTGGGAACGGTTGTTCTTCGGGAGTTGCCGGACTCTTTAATTCAGCCCCCCCTTGCGGCGGCTGCAATAGGACGAAACTGCATCGGGACGTAAGCGTCAACCGAGGGACCACCTACGCGAAAAGTCAGAATAGTCGTAGGCTTGGGGCCGTGACACTTTTGGACGGTTCATCGGCCGGCTCCGGCGGCTCAGCCGAGGGGACCGAGCTTTTACCAATGGCACGCGAGCCGGGCGAGGGGCTGCCTGGACAACGTTCTCGGACCGGGCTTCGGCGGCGTCCTGCAATGCGACGGCTACGCCGGCTATGAAAGCCATGCCCGCAAGCGGGGCATGATCGTTGCGGCTTGTTGGACGCACGCCCGGCGCAAGTTCTATCAGGCCAGGGACTACGATCCCGGCATGGTCGATGTCCTCGGTCGAATCGGGCGGCTCGGCAAGAAGAACTGACTCTTCATCGGTGCCGATGGCGCGAGCCAAAACTCCGCCATCCTCTTCACCCTTGTCCCCGAATGCCGCCGACTCGCCTCAATCCTCAGGACTACTTCACCCCCGCCTTGACCCGCCTCCCACAGCGACCGCCGGCGACGTGGCCAGCCTCACCCCCGAAGCTCTCGCTCCCGCTCTTGCTCCCAGCCCCCTCCGAAGCCTCGGCACTCGTCGCCTGCCCCGGAGATCATCAGAAGTGTCGTAGCTCAACTCTGTGACTTTTATGACTCGTCGAGCGTCGGCCCGACGGGATCTCCGTTGACGCTTACATCCGGCCGCGCGGACTCAAACGCACACTCGTAATCATCCCTCGATGGTATCCCCCCATAAGTCCGCGCAAAAAAAGAGCCCATTTTGTGGGGATTTACTCTGTTACGTATTCATTCGAGCTGTACGAACACCCCCCCCAGTGATTGTACGGCATTTTTGCGGCAATTCCGTACGATCACTGGGGGGGTGTTTGTACGTGTTTTGCAGTCCGTTCCGTACAATCACTGGGGGGGGTGTTTGTATTTGCGAAAACGGCTCTGGCCATCACCGCCATACCTGCCGACCCGTAAAATATTTTCAAGCCACGACTCCGCGACCCCGATTAACCGCGCTGATTTCGCGCGATGATTGCCATTCGTCTCGCGCCAAAAATGACTGCGCGACCTCGGTATATCTGCGCGAGGAAAGCCAAACTCCGAGTAGATAACACCGACTTATTCTGCGCGAAACGATTCCAAAATGGACTCCTTGGCCCCTCGGTGCCGATCACTTTCGATCGCTTGACCTACGATTCGCTGAGCGCATTTACGTCAAAAAGTTGGGCGACAATCCTCCATTCCGTGTGGAACTCCAGCGTCGAAAGTGGCTGCCACTTCGCGTCGACTGGGTGAAACTTATCTCCGGATCCGAGGTTTTATTTATCAACAGGCGGGCTACTACGCGTACTCCGAAAGCCTCGCCGGTGACGATCTCGCGTCCGAAAACGATCCTCCTTGTTCGCGATTCGCTCGAAAAAACGGCTCTCCATCGCCCAAAAAATGACCGGAACAGTCTCGATTTCGTCAAGTTTTTGTCCTCTTCCGGCCTCTATTTGAAGTCCGCAATCGCGAACTGGGCATGACAAATGCGTAATCATTCCTCTCCTGCATTGGGCCCCCTCATCATATAATTAGACTCTCCAATATCTCTACGAGAACCAGCTGGTGCTCGGTTGAGACACCGAGATCCACGAGCTCGTGGATATTTGAGGATCGATCGAAGAGGCACTTGCCACCGTCTTTATTTTCGCGCCGCATTTCGGATTCGGCCGTCTCCAGGGAAGGCTCCGAGCCAAGGAGGCGACCTCTTGGGTTCCTGCTAGCTACCGCTAAAGATGTCCGTGATGGATACCTTTAGCACCCTGCGGATTTGCGAGAGGAGCTGCAAGGTGGCGGAACTTTCGCAGGCCACGAGCCGCTGGCACGTGGATTTGCTTACACCCAGTAAAGAGCCAAACTCGGAATAACTCAGGCCCCTTCTAGTCATCTCCGTCTTCAGGAAAGCCGCCAATTTCCTGTCGAGATCGCTGGGTGCACGGGAACTCATCCGTTCCGACAATGCCCGCCGTATCGGCCCGCATGTGGGACGATTTCAATTGACTCAGTCGGCCCGCATGTGGGACGCCTGCATTCCGATTCCTAATAGATACCAATGAGTACATCAAAACGCACATTCGGCGGTCCCCAAATTCCGCCACAGATCCCATGAGCCATCGATCGAAGGTTTCTTGTGCGATTGCCTTGGCCGGATGTCTGATGGCAATCCTTCTCACCGGATGCAATCCGACTGCAACTCTCTTTCCGCCACCGGCGGCGAAGCTCCAAGGGATATGGGGCCACGCCGAAGTCCTAAATGTCGGTTCGAACAAACAGGTCGCATTTTACGTCCTCTATTTCGATGGAAAGGCATCAATGAGCTATACGACTGCGATAGCTGCCGTGGATGGATGGACAATCAGTTCATATGGTTCCTACGATGGCTCCTATTCGATCTCGGACAATATCCTAGCCGTCAGCGCCTTGTTCGTCTCCGAACGCAGGACGTTTCATGTAGCGGGCGATCGGCTCTACCTCTCCAGGGTTGGCAGTCCAGATGGTGCCGAAGTGTTCGTCAAGACAACCCAATATCCATGGGTAACCCACAGTAACCTCCAAAGCTTTGTTCGCAGCGGACAGATCGACCCTTCGGTATTCGCCAGATTCATTAACCTCAAATAGGCTTTCTCAAAGCTGAGCCGATTCCCGGGTCGTCGCAATGGCGGTGGAACGATCTGAGATGGGGAGCTTCGCCGCGAAGGTGCGAGCTGCCGCTGCGATTGGATATTGCGCCTGAACACCCGGATAGGTTGTTTGCAGAGGTCGGAATCGTCGCCCCTGATACTCGAAGAAGCTCGGTTCCGTTCGCAACTGATGGCAGAAATCGCGGTCGACCCGGTACCGATCGGTGATAGGCAGTCGGCTTCTCGTCACCGCCAATAAGCCATTTAAGAGTGCGCCCTACGGTCGCGAATCAGCTACCTTCGCTTCGGGCCATCCCTTTTTAGGCGAAACGGAAAAGTAGGCTTCTCCATCCCCTCGGGTTTGAAGGTCGAGGTAAGATTCCTGAATTACCCGCGGGGAATTGCCTGCCTCCATAGCTACCGCCGCCAAATCCTCGCGTACGGCGACGCGGCACGAGATAAACGAGTCGCGCAAAATGTCGTGCTTCCATTCGAGTCCAAGGCTTTTCGCCAAGCTCGTGATTTGGCTGAAACGATCAGGGTGGGGACATACCAGCCCCTTCTGGCATGTAAACGGCTTGAGCCACGCCATGCAATTCTTCGTCAATGGGGGAAGTCGGCGCTTTTTTGTTTTGGCTTGGTCGGCCCAAATCGTCGCCGTCGTAGGTGGGTGCATGCGATCTTTTCCAAAGATATCGTCCCAATCCGCTCGCAGGACTTCGCAACGCCTGTAGCCGGCGAAGGCCATCAAGACAATCGGTGGTACAAGACGTAGTGGCGCTTTCTCGAGGAGTATCCGCACTTGTGCGGCAGAAAACACGCAGGGGCGATGCAAGCCTTTGGCTGGGCGCTCTACATATTCAACCTCTGGTTTGACATGACGGGGTAGAAGATTTTTCCGCTGAGCATAATGGAAGAGGTTCGATACACTCCCATGGATATTCCTTTTGGTGCGACCACCACCAGGTAGCGACGCGAGCCATGTTTCGATCTCGGAGGAGGTAATCGAAAATAGGTCCCTCTTTCGAAATGCATCAAGGAATCTGGCAGTATCATTGCGTAGCGTCTGATAATGCCGGTCCGATTTGCCGGACTTCGACTTCAGGAACTCTGCTACAATATCCCCAAGGGATTTGGATTCAATCGGTCGCACAAGATTCTGGACGTATGCCTGGGCTACTTGGGTCAGCGTTGCGGGCCGAACCAACTCGTACGCAGCTCGGTAATCTTTGACGATCGATTCAAGAGAGAGTCCGTCAAAACCGATCAATTCGCGAACGGCGAGATATGTCTCCAGTTCAGAGCCGGTGAGCGTTACGGATTTTACATGACCGCGTTCGATCTCGGCTGCCTTCTCGCGAGCAAAATCATGTGCGAGCTTCCGGTTACTTGTCGTGTATCGCTTCCGCCTTCCACTGAGCGTGTAAGCGACGGTGTAGATGTCGTAGCTTCGGCCGCTGTCTTCGCGGCGCTGATGGCTACGATAAATTTTTACGGCAACAGGTCCCGAGCGTATCGTCTTCGGATATTCGTCCTTCGGACGAGCCTCTTTGCTGGAACTAGTGGCGACCACAACCTCAAATTGTCATAATTTTGTCGTAATTTCGATAAAAATAGCTGTTTTTTGGAATTGTTACTCTGTTGCGCGGTCATGGTTCGAATCCCGTTAGGGTCGCCAAACCATTCGGTTTGGCGAGTGCGGAGCACATTCGAACCTCGGTTCGACTGCAACGCGCGAAGCGCGAAAGAGTAAAAGGCGGAGCGTCAGCGCAGCCAGATGGCAGGGCTTTTCGGCACTGAGAAAAGACAATCCCGTTAGGGTCGCCAAACCAATCGGTTTGGCGAGTGCGGAGCACATTCGAACCTCGGTTCGACTGCAACGCGCGAAGCGCGAAAGAGTAAAAGGCGGAGCGCTAGCGCAGCCAGATGGCAGGGCTTTTCGGCACTGAGAAAAGACAATCCCGTTAGGGTCGCCAAACCAATCGGGTTGGCGAGTGCGAAGCACATTCGAGCCTCGGTTCGACTGCAACGCGCTCCATTTGAATCGTGAGATCGCCGGCCCCATTCAAAGCAGCCAGGTTCGCGAATAAAGGATTTGTCATCTGGAGATAACGTGCGAAAATTCAGTCACCCCCCCCTCGACGGATGATGCACCCCCGTCACGATGTGATGGAGCATCCATCAGTCACCACACCTCCTCCTAAACCCCCGTGCAAAAAAATAAAATTCCCCATGTTCCGGCTTATGGAGTCGGAAAACTTCTGGCTCTTGGAGCTATTGCTGTCGCGTCAGTTATCTATATCCCATCGAGCGCGTATGCCGCGTCCCTTTCCTGGACATCGGCAGGCACCAGCACACTTGGCGGCTCAGGCACTTGGAATACCTCCGGTGCGAATTGGTGGAATGGTTCCAGTGCTGTCGCTTGGTCGGATACGACCGGCACGACGGATACGGCTGTATTTTCCGGCGCGGCGGGGTTTGTAGGTCTTGGCTCGAATGTCGGCGCACTGGGACTGAATTTCGGTACGCCAGGATATGTGCTTTCCACGGGATCGAGCACTCTCACCTTGGGAACGAGCGGCATTGATGCGAGTGCGCTCTCGAACGGTACGACGACACTTGCCGGAGTTGGCTCGATCGCGCTGGGCGGCAATCAGACCTGGAACGTGGGTTCGGGCGCGACGCTGAATACCGCAAACGTGATCAGCGGCCCCACCTTCGGCATTACGAAGACGGGCGGCGGCTTGCTGAACCTACTGGGTGCGAACACATTCACGGGCGCGGTGACGATTTCATCCGGCACCGTGGGCATCGTGCAGGATACGAGCCTTGGCGCGGCCTCGACCAGCACCGTCGCCCTCGATGGCGGCACGTTGAAAATCGCCGGCACGAATCTCACCAATACCCACACGATTACCGTGACCGCCAACGGCGGCACCATCGATGAGGTCGGCTTCCTCACCGTCCTTAATGCGACGCTTGGCAACGGTGGCAGCGGAACCCTGAATCTCACCGACTCGGCGGCCGGCACGACTCCGGGAGCCTTTGTCAACGGATTGGGCAACTACGGCAATTTCACGGTCAACGGCACCAATGCATTTGCCGGTACGATCAATATCAACAGCGGCGCCAACGTGGAGTATGGCAGCACCACGGCTTTATCCTCGGCGACGATCAACGTGAATAACGGCGGCCGTATTTCGGCCTCCAATCTCAATGTGGGCGCCAATCTCACGGTGGCCAATGGAGGCAACATAGCCTTCCAGAACGGCAACGCGGGCGTGTTCAGCGGGACGATTACACTCAGCGGCGGGACGGCAAACGTCCACATGTTCGACTGGTATAACTATTCCACAGCGCGCAATGGCTCGATTACGGGCAAAATCACAGGCTCGGGAGGGCTGAATGTGTTTGGGCCCGGCAATCCGACCCTGACGGTGTCGGGAGCCAATGATTACACCGGCGCGACGGTTTTAAACAATGCGGGCCTGACGGTGAATGGCGCCAGCGGCACGATCGCGGGTTCCTCGAGCCTCACAGCAGCGAATTCCGCGGTGACCCTGGACTACAGCACCGCAAACGTGGACAAGATCAAGGATACGGCCAGTGCGACCTTCTCGCAATTCGGCTCCCTGACGATCACGCCGAACACCACTGCGGATACGACCGAGACCCTTGGTACGCTGGGCTTTGGAGGCGGCAACGCGACGATCACCATTGGTTCAGCTACAGGCCGCGTGACGTCATTGGATCCCAGTAGTATCTCCCGCACAAACAATTCCACCGCCTTGGTCCGTGGCACGAATCTGAATCAGACTGTGACGACGAACGTCGCCCGCCTGATCCTGGCGGATGGCGGCGCTTCTCTGGTGCAGGTCGGCACCAATACGCTGAACAACGGTGCGACCAACGACTCGACCCAGGCGCTCAAGATCGTTCCCTACCTTTTCGGCGATATCACGACCGGTGGAGCTGGTACCAATTTCCTCACATATGATTCGACCCTCGGTCTGCGCGTGCTCACGACTTCCGAGCAAACGGTGCTCTCGGCCGGCTATACCACTCCGACCAATCACGATAACGCCATTGGATTCAACGGAACAATCACTGCTTCCGGGCCGGACTTGAACTCGCTGCTCTTCAACACGACGGGGCAAACACTCAATGGTAGCGGGGCGCTCACGATCGACAGTGGCGCTGTAGCCTCCACTGTGGCTGCCGCCACCATCGGCAGCGGCTTCAGTTCGCTGGCTCTCGGCAACGGAGAAGGCGTCTTTTACATCACGACTGGAACGACGACGATCAACACGCCGATCAGCGTCACCAGCGGCGGCGGCATCACGAAATCCGGCGCGGGCATATTGACCCTGACGGCGGCCAACACCTTCACCGGTCAGACCACCGTAAACCTTGGCACACTTTCGCTGACCACGACCAACAACGCTCTCAACGGAACTACCGGCACCGCGCTGGTACTCGGCAATAACGCGGCATTGAACATCAACGCCACGACCCAGGCGCTGTCCTCCATCACCTTTTTCGGATCGGGTGAAACGGTGAGTGGTACCAGCGGCACCTTGAATCTGGGTGGGGATGTCACGATGGACACGACGGCGAATCCGAATACGGCAAACACAATCTCCGTCTCCAACCTCAATCTCAACAGCACCCGCACCTTCAACGTAGGCACCTCGGATTCGATCTTCACCACCTCCGGTACGGTCCTTGCGAGGCCCAATCTGATTGTCAGCTCCATCATCGCCGATGGCACCGGAACCAGTGGGCTGACCAAAGACGGCGCCGGCACGCTCGCCCTGACAGGGGCCAATACGTACACCGGCACAACCACGATCACAAACGGCACCTTGCTTATCGGTAACAACGGCACCACCGGCTCGTTGGCGACCGCGGGAACGATCGTGGATAATGGCATTCTCGGATTCAGCCGCACGAACACCATCACGCAAGGCACCGACTTCACTAGCAGCGCGATCAGCGGCACGGGAGGAATTACCAACTTCAGCACCGGCACCGTCGTGCTGAATCAGGCGAATAGCTTCTCGGGTTCCGTCAATATCTACAACGGTACGGTGAGCGTTGCGAACATCGGCAACAGCGGTTCGAACAGCAATCTCGGCACCAATGGCACGATCAACCTCGGCAGCAACGGCACGAACAACGCGGCGGTGACGGCGACGCTGCTTTACACCGGCAGCGGTGAGACCACGGATAAAGTCGTCAAGCTTAACGGACTGACCTCGGCCAGCACCTCGATCATCGATGCCTCCG
>Ga0068856_100000100_pt1 | contig 82857 bp, 77 predicted proteins | sample KBSCornC62_FD_66595 | JGI IMG/M metagenome (GOLD analysis project Ga0068856, IMG submission 66595) | Corn rhizosphere microbial communities from Kellogg Biological Station, Michigan, USA - KBS Corn C6-2 | ecosystem: Host-associated > Plants > Roots > Rhizosphere > Soil ...
AGGGCTGCGCCGCGTTATGGGCGACTTCAAAGTAAGCTTGACCAATGACTTTGACCAGCCGTTCTTTTCCAGTGAATGCGGTCGGGAAGGTGATGGACGATTCGGCGTCCAGCCAGACCTTGGTGCCATCAGCTAAGATTAACGGATAGGGCGACATTTCGCCCTTAGCTGTAGAAAGCGTGTTATAGGCGATTGCGCTGTTCCCGGCGGCTACGGATGAGGGGCTGTAGGCCACCGCATCATGGTTATTGATCCTTACCGTCATGTTGCCTTGCTGCGCCAGCGTGCCGGAAAGCCCCCTGGTCAGGATAATTTTTTGCCCGCCGGCCAAAGTCAACGTCGCCTGGTTATGACCCGGCGCTATGTCATGTTGCCCGTTTTGGGCAATTGATTGCGGCGCTTTTTTATGGACTAGAAAATAGCCGCCTATTGATAGGATTAGTAAAATAGACGCGGCAGCCGCAAGCCTCCTTAATATAACTGTTCTCTGTGTAGGTTTCTCTTCTTTTTGGATTTGAGTGTTGATGCGGTCAAGCATGGCTTTACGCAGGGCCTCGCTGTTTTCATGTTCGCTGTCGGTTATACTGATGCTTTCATCATTAAAGCCCGCGTACCACCGCTCCAGGTAAGCTCGTTCCTCGGGCGTAAGTTTTCCCTGCGCCCATTTGTCGGCTAATTCCTGGATGTTGAAATGTTGATTGTTTTCAGCCACTATATTGCTCTTTGGCGATATAGTCTAACGGAAGCACGTTAACCCTTGCTCACTTTTGAAATTTATTTTCAAGTATGGTGAGCAGGATGGGCAGGCTGACACTGAGTGACCCTCGAAGCGTGTTAAGGGCTTTGGTAATATGGCCTTCCACGGTTTTCTCGGAGATATCCAGTTCTTCGGCGATTTGCTTGTTGGTCAGGTTTTGTTCGCGGCTGAGCAAAAAAACGATTTTACATTTTTCCGGCAGGGCATTAATGCTTTGCTCAAGTTGCTTTTTGAGTTCTTTTTCAGACAGCCATTCTGTGGTGGTCTCTTTGCCTTCTATTGCACCGATTTTTAATTGTTCAGTGCGGAGTTTTTCTCTTCTGATTTGCGCAAGCCGTGTGAACACATGGTATTTGACGGCAACAGATAAATAGGTGGAAAGGCTGTGTGTCAAGCTGAGGGTGTCCTTCCGTTTCCAGAGATCAAGAAAAATGTTCTGGACAGCTTCCTCAGCTTCGTATTCATCAGCCAGGCGATTGTAGGCAACCGCATAGAGTTTATCCCAATAACGGTTATAGAGTGAAGTAAATGCGTTCCTGTCCCCTTCTTTCAGCAGAGAAAGCAATTCATCGTCGGTCGGAGAAAGTACTGCACTCATTTTTAAACGAATATACGAATTTATTGATTTCAAAATAAATAGCATGTGTTAATTATTAGTTAATTGATATATTGGTAAGCACCTATTAGCTTATTGGCAGTGCAGCAGATTCGCCTCCTTTTGCGCGCTATCGCGCACCTCAGTCCGCTCACCAGCTTCCTGCGGCTTGACAAGCGCCTGTACTTTGAACCCCATCGCGTCAGCTCAGAAAAGTCCTGCCACGCTGCCGCCGGGCAGGATTTTTCTTTGGCCATACTCAAAGTACAGGCACTTGTTTTATGCCCGAATGATTTATGAGCTGAATATCAATAAGTTGAATTTATATTTTAGGGTAGTACTCAGGTAGTTGTCAAAGGGACTTTGCCGCCTTCCGGACTTTTGTGCCATTGCCAAACGAGGCAAGAACACAAGATCTTTGACATCGGGAAATGAAGCATTAACCCGCTAATCACGGGAAATCAGGCGAAGGTGAGCGTAACCAACCGCAATAGGCCGAACGCGCCTGGGCAGACGAGGGTCCGCATTGTAGAATGTGACGTGAGTAGTTTCGAACCTATATAAAGTATGAGGGAGTCCCAAACGGGCTCCCTTTTTTATTCTTCAAATTTTTATGAATAATTCGATCAATGCAAAAGAAATTAAGCAAAATGCGTCTATGCTCGCATTGCTTGCCGCCATAGGCTACCAGCCAGTCAAAAAGGCCGGCAATGAACATCTCTTTTTAAGCCCGCTTCGCGATTCAGACACAACGCCCTCCTTTTCCGTCAACGAAACATTGGGATGCTGGTATGATCATGGTAGCGGTAAGGGTGGTAACATTATCGACTTTGGTTTAAAATACTGGCCGCAGCTTGCATTTCCGGAAGTACTGGAAAAGATCGCGAACATCATCGTTGTCCGCCCAAATAAATGTGTTGAGACGAAACGCAGGCGAACGGCCATTAAGGAACCGCACTACCAGGTTTTGGAAATCAAAGAATTGGGTGCAAACCGCGTCATTCGCGCCTATTTGGAAAACCGGGGTATCTGGCCTGCCGCAAAGGGTATCCTGAAAGAAGTGTATTATTACGTGGAAGACGCGCAAAAAAACCGCAAAAACTTTTTTGCGGCCGGCTGGCAAAACGAACTCGGTGCCTGGGAAGTCCGCAACCTGCACTTTAAAGGCTGCATCGGCCATAAAGCCATCAGCTTTATTCCGGGTAACGCAGATAACCTCTGCGTATTCGAGGGCTTCATGAATTACCTGAGCTGGCTGACCGACGAACCCTTTTGCGATGACAGCATTCTCGTACTGAACTCGCTCGCACTGATCCAGTCCGGCATCAGTAAAGCCAAACCATTCGCTGATATCGCCACCTATTTTGATAACGATCCATCAGGCCGCGCAGCAACCGCCGCGTTCAAAGAAGCGCTCCCACAATCTGTCGATCATTCCTGGGTATATGAAGGCTACAACGATTACAACGATATGGTGACCGCGATACCCACGCGTATCGATCCCGGGTACATCCGGTAAAAGAATTAAGCCGATTATTTTCTTTTCAGCCAGGAAAACGAACGCGCTCTCTTTTGCCTTTTGTTCATGCAAGTTGTGCTCATGTCCGACAAAATTCCGCTGCGCTGCATTTTGCCAGCCACTCGCAAACTTGCCCCGGACGTCCCACTGCGTTCAATCGACCACGGCCTTTCATGCCGGGCCTCAATCACTCCACGGGACAACCGGGGAGGTATCGAAAACTCGCAACTCGTTTTCTCCAAATGCCGGATAAACGTTCAAGATCAGGCAGGCCGCCAAAGGCCGATACTAATCGCACTAAAAAGATCACTGTGCGCTTTACAGAAGATGAATACAAAACGATAGGCGAACTTGAAGAAACGCTGGGCATCAGCAAGACCGACCTGGTGCGTGAACGGTTACTGCATGGTGCCCGGCTTACTATTATTAATGCCAAAGAGTTAACGGCTGTTTTGAGTGCGGTCGGGGCAGAATTGGGACGTTCGGGCAACAATATCAACCAGTTGTCCCGTTATGCCAACACGCTTAGCAAAAAGAATGTGTTATCACCGGCTGTAGTAGACCATTTCAATGCACTGTTTGCTTCACATCTCGAAAGTCGCAGGCAATTAGAGGCTGCCCTTCGAAAGATCATCCTGGCTTTAACACGGTAGTTCGCATTGAAAAAACTCACTGCGAACAAGTTCATTCAGAGCGCGATCAGTCAGAAAATTTTCGAAGTGAAACAAGAACTAGTTCCCGGTGAAAATTTTCGCGGTGAACAAATTCATGGTGAGCAGGTGCTCAATGAAAGATTTCAGTGCGAAATACGAACAGGTTCAGGCTGAACATGGATCGCAAGAACAGCTTCTCTTCGAAAAGTATCATAGTGAACATTTTCACAGCGAAATCTGAAAAAGTTCAGCGAGAACTAGCTTTTCGAATTTTATGATCGTCAAATTCCTCTACACCACAGGGCCAAACGGTCACTTTCCGGCCGTTAGTTATAACACAGGTAAGATGGACCGTAACAAGGGCGAACTGACGAAGGTGTCGAATTTCGGCCCGTTAAAAGGATTGAGCCAGGTGCGGCCGCAGGACTATAAGAATTATCTGAAAATGGTCTCTGCATTGAACAAAAGCGTTAAGAAACCACAGCTGCATGTAGCGATTTCCTGTGAAGGCAGGGAGTATAATAAAGAGCAGCTAACCGAAATAGCAACGCTATGGCTCGAAAGAATGGGCTACGGAAAACAGCCATATCTGGTCATTTTCCATAAGGACACCCTGAACAATCACATTCATATTGTGAGTACCCGTGTCGGGCTTGACGGGAAAAAAATTAACGACAGCTACGAGCAAATCAGGGGTTACCAGCAGATGAATGCCATTTTGGGCATAGATGAAAAGCATAACGCCAACGTCGACGTCGCCAAAGCATTAGTTTATCACTTTACTACTAAGGCGCAGTTCTTGATGATCCTGGAAAGCATGGGTTACAGTCATAAAGCGGAAAATGAAGCGCTGTTACTATTTAAGTTCGGCAAGCGACAAGGGGATGTTCAAATAAGTGAAATTGAAAAGCGAATAGGATTTGAGCGGAAAGATGAAAGCCGTAAGAAACAGATAGTTGCGTTGTTTCATAAATATGGCTTACAGCATGATACTACATTATATAGACATCATGACCAATACCGCTCCGCGCTTTCACTCTGGCTAAAAGAAAAAATGGGCATCGAATTGGTGTTCCATTTTTCTGCTGATAAGCCGCCTTACGGTTATTCGGTCATCGACCATGCACAAAGAAATGTATTTAAAGGGGGCGAGATCATGCCGCTTAAAGAAGTGCTTGCCATTCAGACAGAGTCAGGAATAATAATGGAAAATGCTGTAGCTGAAGAGACAGCCGAATATCTTATCGACGAAAAACAGCGCAAGTATTACGCAGCGATTCTGAAAGCAGTATTACATAATTACCCGGATATGGTACAAGGCCTGCATCACCAGAGATTAACCATAGCCCGGCAAGGCGACGATTTCTTTTTAAGTGACCCCGGTGCGGGTATTACGGTCAACGCAGAAGATTTACTGGACGAAAAGGACTACGAATTAATGGCGGAACAATTCAGCCAGTCAGTCGGGGAGCCTGCCTACCATCAGACCATTTATGTACCGGGTATCAGCATTTCAGATGACATCGACGACGAGGCCATTCACGGCCGGAACCGCAGGTGTAAAAAGAAAGCCCGCACAAACCAACGTTAACCAACCACTCAATTTTATGGTCATTATCATCGGCAACCAAAAGGGCGGCGCAGGAAAGAGTACGCTTACGCTTTTACTGGCCAACTACCTGGCGCTCGTCAAGGAATGCAAGGTAACCGTGCTCGACATGGATTACCAACAATCAATCGCGCAGAAATTCGAGAAGGCGAAGATTTTGGAGAACGCCGAACCCTACGATGTGCTGGCTTTTAACCTCCAGGATTTTCCGGAAATGGAAAGCACGATCAAAAGCAACCCGAAAGATATCGCCCTGATCGATCTACCCGGCAAACTGGACGATGATGGACTGATCCGGGTATTTAAGGCTGCAGACGTTGCTGTTTGCCCTTTTTCGTACGATGAATTCACCTTTGAGTCAACTATTCCGTTTGCGCTGGTCTTACAGAAGATCAACCCTGAAGTAAAGATCCTGTTCATCCCGAATCGCATTAAGGCCAATGTCAAGTACGAAACCAAAATAGATGTCAATGAACAGTTGGAGCGTATCGGTCAGGTAATGCAAATCATACCCGACCGGATCGACTTCCAGCGGGTCAGTACCTTTCAAACTCCGCTCGCGGTCCATTCGGTAGTCAAGCCGGTATTCGAATCCATTTACAAGCAATTTATCCAACCCCGTCTATGAGCGAAATCAAATCACTGGCAGACCAGCTGCGCAGCCGCATGGCTAAAAATGAAGCGCCGGAAAAGCCCGCTGCAAAAAAGAAAACGGGCAAACTGCCGGAAACACCAAAGATCATTGACCTGCTGCGGGGAATAGACATATCCGATAACAAGACGCTGATGCATGCGCGCTTCGATGCGCAGACGGCTCAATTGCTGCACCACCTGAAAACCGCGACCGGCATCGAAGTGACAAGGGTGCTTTTTTATGCGGTAAAACAATTGCTGGATCAACACCCGGAGATCATAGCGGTCGTGAAAGAACACCTTGAACAATTCTCCATTTAAACAAACGAAACTTATGAACTGGTTACACTTTTTTCTATGGGTTGCAGGGCTTTACGCACTGTATTACCTGGTTGTTATCCTGTCTGATGTCGCCGGGGCCAAAAATGTCCCGGCAGCCGGTACCATTTCCAATGAACTGACTTTTTCCGAAAAAGTACAGCCTGTGAACTTACAGCACCAGCCTGCGTCGGAAAATGTCGAAGGCACGGCATCAAAGAAGCAGGAACGGGAAGTCATCGCCTCCGGCGGCGTCTCGCTCAAAGACCTGTTTAACCTGGCCAGGCAGGAGGCCATTATTTATACCAACCCCGTCAGCTATTAACAATGAGAAGGTTTTTTACAGTCTGCTGCTGCCTGTTGTCGTTGGGGACAAATGCCCAGCCAGGTATTAATGAAATGCAGCAGGCACAGCGGCAACTAACCTCATCGTTCTTCTCAGCGATGGACTTTGCTTTAGTACTGTCCGGAATCTTCGGAATTGCCGGTGCCTTGCGTATTTACCACAACTGGCAAATGGGTCACCCCCGTATTGATCAGCAGGTGGCCGCATGGTTCTTCGCCGCGCTCTTTATGGTAATAGCAGGTGCATTCCTGCAAGGCGTTTTCGGCATCTAAATTTAATACCCCAAATAACCCCGAAAGCGGTATCCCAAAAGACAGGGAGCCGCTTTCTTTTTTCCACCTTTTTAATACACCTATTTTTCATGAACAAAATAAAACGTCTCTGGGCAACCGCAGTAACAATGGCCCTGGGCACTGGCGCAGCCTTTGCCCAAAACGGTGTCACCGGTATCAACTCGGCTACCACATCCCTCAAAACTTATGTCGATCCGGTAACTAATGTCGCCCTGGTCATCGGCGGTATCGTCGGCATTGTCGGCGCGATCCGCGTCTATTCCAAATGGAACTCCGGCGACCAGGATATTAACAAGGAACTCATGGGATGGGGCGGAAGCTGCGTCTTTTTAGTCGTATCCGCCGTGATCATCAAGGCGTTTTTCGGACTCTGATGGCGCGCAAATTCCCGATCTACAAGGGGCTGCAAAAGCCCCTTGAGTTTAAAGGCCTCAAAGGTAAATACATCTATTGGGCCGTTGGTTCGTTGCTGGCCGGGCTGGTGTTGGGCGCATTGACCATGTCGCTCGTGAATATGTGGCTCGGCGCGATCGTGCTGGTCGGCAGTATTACCGGTGGTTTGGTTTTTATCGCTTCCAAACAGAAACAAGGGCTGCATAGCAAGGCCAGCAGCCAATCAGTTTTTATCCATCCCGTCAATCTCAAAAAGCTTAACCATCATGGCGCGAAAAAATGAATTCAAGCTGCCTTATGCAGGTATTGATCAGGGCTTGCTGTTTGGACAGAACGGGGATTTCTCAGTCGTCATTAAAGTGATCAACCCGGTTATTCGCTTTGCCGGCGCTTCCGCATCCTATGATGAATTTCACCAGATGCTGATCAACCTGATCAAAATATTAGGTGACGGCTATATCCTGCAAAAGCAGGACGTGATCTGCCGGGGTGTTTACCCGGAGAAACCGGCGGAAGAATATTTGCAGCAGAAATACAATGCCCATTTCGCTGGCCGGAAATACCTGAAGGTGGATACTTATCTAACGATCACCCGGCAGGTGAAACGCGGGGCGTTCTATGTCTACGATGCGAAAGCCCTTCGCGATTTCAGGCAGGCAATCGACAAAGTAACTGATGTATTGCGGGCTGGCCGTATGGAACCGGTGATATTAAATAAACCGCAGATCAACTTGCTGGTCATGCAGGTGCTCTCCATGCAGTTCGACGGCACCGTCGCCATAAATAATATCTGCCCGACAGATACAGGCCTGCAAATGGGTGACCGCACGGTAAGAAACATCAGCCTGATCAACATTGACAGCATTGACCTGCCGCAGGAAGTCAGCAGCTATATCGAACTGAATGAGAAGGAAACGTTGCGTGGTTTCCCGGTAGATTTCCTTTCCTTCCTTTTCAATGTGCCGGATGCGGACACCATTCTGTTTAACCAGCTTATTGACATCCCGCACCAAACAGGTACGCTGCGGAAACTGGAGCTCAAGAAAAAACGGCATTCAGGCATTCCCGACCCGGCCAATCAAATCTGTGTGGATGATATTGACCGCTTGCTGACCGATGTGGCAAGAGAGAACCAGTTACTGGTGAATTGCCACTTCAATATCGTGGTTGCCGCACCCAATGATAGCATCCAGCGCAGCTGCAATTTTATTGAGAGCGCCCTCTTCCAATTGGGCATTATTCCGAGCAAGAACGCTTATAACCAGTTGGAATTGTTCCGGACGGCGCTTCCCGGCAATGCCGTAGAACTCAAACCATACGATTGGTTTTTGACAACCTGCGATGCTGCCGCCTGCTTTTTTTTCAAGGAAGCCCTGCCGAAAGATGAGCGATCAGACTTCCTGATCCGCTTCACCGACCGGCAGGGCATTCCGGTAGGCATTGACCCGGCTGACCTGCCTATGCGAACAGGCCGCATCAATAACCGCAACAAGTTTGTGCTCGGCCCAAGCGGCTCAGGTAAGTCGTTTTTCATGAATGCCTTAATTGAACAGTATTGCCTTTACAACATGGATATGGTGATCGTAGATACAGGCCACTCCTATTCCGGTTTGTGTTCCTATTATCAAGGTAAATACATAACCTATACGGACGAGAAGCCCATTACGATGAACCCCTTCCAGATCAAACCGGAAGAATACAACATCGAGAAAAAGGACTTCCTGGTGACCCTGATCGGCCTTTTATGGAAAGGTGCGGACGGAGCTTTTACTCAGGTGGAGCGCGATGTGATTGCGCATGTGCTGAGCGCCTACTACGGGCAATACTTTGACAAGGATATCTTACCACAGCTCAGCTGCCAGGAACATCACTCGATACGCAAACAAGTGATTGAGGAAATGAAATGCGGACCGCCCGACCTGCCCGAAGATGCGGAAGTTGGCATTCCCTGGGATGAATTGGAAATGCCTGAATTTTCAGCCGATGATGACCAATTGGTTGAAGGTTTTTGTCAGTGCAATAACGAAGTATTGTTATCGCCTTTTCGCGCGGCACTCGAGCAGAAATACCACGATGCGGTATTGGCTGAAAAACGGCACAGGCTAAAAGAAAAATACCCCCATGCCATCGAAGAACTCTCCTTTAACAGTTTTTACGCCTTTGCGCTGGTTAAAATACCAGAGATCAAGCAGCAAGAACGCATCCCGTTCGAGATCGACGAATTCCGCTACGTGCTCAAAAAATTTTATCGCGGCGGAGAATTCGCGCAGATCCTGAATGAGCCGGCCGACGAGTCGCTGTTCACTGCTCCCTTTATAGTTTTCGAGATCGACTCTATAAAAGAACACCGGGTACTCTTTCCGATTGTGACACTCATCATCATGGACGTATTCATTCAGAAAATGCGCTTCCGCAGCAACCGGCGCAAAGCTTTGGTAGTAGAGGAAGCGTGGAAGGCGATCGCCAGCCCCTTAATGGCCGGCTATCTTCTTTACCTCTATAAAACCGTCCGAAAGTTTTGGGGAGAGGCTATCGTCGTAACGCAGGAATTGGGCGACATTATCGGTAACTCGGTGGTCAAGGACAGCATCATTAACAACTCTGATACCGTTTGCCTGCTTGATCAGACCAAGTTCAAGGACAATTATAATGAGATCGCCGCGTTGCTGTCCATCAATGAAACTGAACGCCGGAAGATATTTACCATCAACCAACTGAACAACAAGGACGGACGCGGGCGGTTCAAGGAGGTTTACATCCGGCGCGGATCGGTTGGCGAAGTTTACGGTGTAGAAGTAAGCCTTGCGCAATACCTAACCTTCTCAACAGAGAAGCCCGAGAAGTCTGCCATCGAAACCTATCTGCCCTATTCCCGGAATTATCAGCAAGCCCTCGACCGGTTCATGGAAGACTTGCAGGAAAGCGGAATGCAGCTGCCTGAATTTGTCAAACACATCAACGAACATCAACAACCCTATAGTTATGCTTAAATATTTTCATCTGCTTCTTCTGCTGCTGTTTTGCCTGGGCGCAAAACGCGCATTTTGCCAGGAGCTCGTCGTCGACCCGACAACCTCGGCAGCCATATTGGTCAACAGTTCAGTCATCAACGGGCAGCTGAACACCACGAATAACAACCTCAGCCTGATTCAAAAGGGCCAGCTGGCAGTCACCGGGCAGCTAACCATAGTCAACAAGCTGCAAAACGATATCTATACCGGCCTGAGCCAGGTCGCTTCGGTCATCAATAACCTCGAAACGATCAGGGAGATAGGCACCTGCGGCACCGACATCGTGAGCGATGTAGAGCGGGCAATGACCTATGCGAAGAGCGATCCGGTTTTATTGCTTTTCGCCGAGCAGGGCGCGCGTGAATTTGAAACAAGGGCAGTTACGCTGGCAACAGATGTTTCGACTTTTGTATTACAAGCGGGCGGGAAAAATCTAATGGACTCCGGTGAAAGGGGAAAACTCTTAAACCATATCGAACGCGAAATGGAAATTCTCCGGGGCATCTCTTATGGGATGCAACGCGCCATGTATTGGGCCAAAGTGAATGGTATCTGGCGCTCACTCAATCCCTGGGCTACCTGGCAAAATGAGGACGTACGAATCGCAAACGAAACTATTAATAATGCCAAATATCTGAAGCAATGAAACCAGGCGCAAAATTTCTCCTTCTTCTTTTACCGTTCAGCTTTAAACTTTCACCGTCAAAAGCGCAGCAAAGTGTCATCGATGTGGTCGGTATGCACCAACTGATCGACCAGTCCAAGAACGAACACACGCAGCAAGTGAATGCGCGGAATAACCAGGCGTCGGTGAATGTGAATGAACAGGTCAACCTGACTCTTTTGGAAAAGCTGAAGAATATGTACCGCACTTTGCAGCAGCGTTACAATAGCCTGGGCACCGCGATCAGCGTCGCCGAGATCGGTATAGAAGCCGGGCCGATGGTTAAACAGATCGTTGGCTACCAGGGACAGATTGTACAGTTGACCGGAAAGAACCCTGCGGGAGCGGCGCTGGGCATTGCAACGGAAGTCGAATTTGCGGAAAAGGCGGAAGCGCTGGCCGGTTACGTAGCAGGATTAACTTTATCCATCGGCGATGTTAACCAGATGAAGGCGTCTGACCGCAAGCTGCTGCTCGATTATGTCATCCAGCAATTGAGCAAGATACAGGAGCTTTCCGGCAACATGGTCAATATCCTGACCTATTCTAATCTATCCACCTTGTTACGTTCGATCAATCCCTTTCAAAACTATATCGACCAGGACAAATCAATGGTTGAGAGTATTATTCAAAACGCCAAGTATCTGAAATGATGAAAAAAATAATCTTATACCTTTTCTGCCTTTTGCCTTTCACCTTTAAGCTTTCACCTTTAAAAGCGCAGGAATACGTGATCGACCCACAATACCTGGCATCCGTTGAAGCCAACCAGGCTGTCCGTATGAGCGCCGAGCAAACCCATAACCAGTATCTCAATAAGATCAACAACAACCTGAATAATTTAAACATCAATGTGGGGTCGGTCGTGACGGCGCAGACAATCATTTACAATGGGCTGGCCAACCTCAATTCCGCCTTGAAAGATGGCTTAGAGGTCAAACACATGGCAACCATCACAAGCGATATGATCAGCTACCTCGACCAGGCGCTGGTGCTGGCTAAAGCAAAGCCATATTTATTACTGTTTGCCTCAGGCATTGCTAATGAGATGAAGTCCCGCGCAGTGTTGCTCGTCACCGATGTTTCGGGTTTTGTGCTGAAAGAAGGGTCGAACGTCCTGGCAGACTACAATGGCCGGGACCAGCTATTGCGTAAAGTTACCATGCAGTTGCAGATACTCGACAGCCTGGCCTACGGCGCATGGCGTGCCATGTATTGGGCCAGCCAGCAAAATTTGTTGGCTACGCTCAACCCCTGGCAGGCTTACATTAATAAGGACAAACTGTTTGTGCAGCAAATCATCAGCAATGCTAAGTACTTGCAGGCCAATCCTTGACCATTTCAAATAAAATTCCTTATGAAGAAACTAATCATCGTTTTCACCCTTTACTTTCCGTTCTTGGCCTATTCCCAGACCGTCGTGCAGGACAAAGCCATCATTAACCAAAGCCAGCGAATGGTTTTCCAGCAATGGGATCAGAATAGATTTTATCCTAAAGCCGGTTTTTTGAGCTTGAATCCTTACTACTGGCTGGTTTGGGGATTCTTCGATCCCAACTATCATAAAACAGATCTTCGCCCGCTATCAGCAACCGGACCGCAGACACAGCGGCTGGCGCTTGTTGCAGCGCTGAATAAAACGGACAATACCTATAAGATTAACTCGGACACCGTTCGTAATACGGCGCTTTCACAGATCGCCTCGCAGTCTGGTTTGCTTTCGGATGCAGACCCGCTTTGGCTACTATATTACAACCAGCAGTTTCAGCCGCTTTTGAATTATTCCGCAGCAACGATTTTAGGCCCGCTTTCGCCACAAGTCAGCGCCAAATTGGTAGCCGAGGGGATGTACAGCTGGTATACCAACGAACTCGACAGGTTGAAGGAGCGGCTGGATGGCGCAAGGTCGGCCGACCAGGATCGCGGCTCCCGGATCATGGCTTACTACCGCATGCTCAAAGAGTACCAGAATTTAGCCAGCGTCTGGGCGATAAGGGTATCAACGGCGCAGATGGACCTCAATATGGCCAAGTCACAGCAGCAGTTGCAAAAAGCGGCATCGCCGGTCAGTACCTGGACGCCCAATACGGATGTGCAGATCGCCAACAAGGTTTTACAAAACGCCCAATATTAGAACCCTCATGAAGAAGAAACTATTGTTTTTATGCCTGCTGTTTTTGCTATTTGCGACAGCGGGGTTCGCCCAAACGGCGACGGTTGATACCCTCATCAGCAAACAGTCGCTGCAATATTTACAAGGCGACGCTGTATATGAAAGCGGGATGATGACCTTTTTGGGCGGGCTCAAGCAATCGATATGGGCGCATTTCGACCTGTTTATTTCCGACGCGCAGGCGCTTGCCGCAATTTTTATGATCATCTTTTTTGCGATAAAATCTTATGAGATGATCTCCGGCGATAAAAAACTGGAGATTATGCCACTGTTAAGGCCCTTCGGCCTGACGATGGTCATCCTATGGTGGGGCGGCTTTGTGAAAATGGTCGCTTTTCCCACCGACCTCGTTGAAAATCAAACCGAACAGATGTTTGCTTCGGTGCAGGGCGATGTCAACAGCCTGCGTTTTCAACGGGCCAACCTGATGCTGCAAGTCGCCAATTCATTGTACACCTTCGAGGCGCAGGCAGATGTTGCCGAAAAAGAAAGCGACACCTGGTACGGCCAGGCATGGGATGCGGTGACCAGTACGATCAAGCAGGGAATTTCCACTGTCGTTTCGCCGTTATTGGAACTGAAAAACCGCCTAACTGTCGGGATGCAGTTACTCTTTACCCAACTATTGGAATTGATCGGGATATGGATACTTCGGATTGCTGTTTACGTGCTGTTCATGATCCAAATCATCTATTCGTCCATCCTGATTATCCTCGGGCCATTCTCGGTCGCTTGCAGTATCCTGCCTGCTTTCCGTGATAGCTTCACAACCTGGATCGCGCGTTTTGTTTCGGTGAACCTGTATTCGGGCATTGGCTACCTGATCATGTACCTATGCGGCTTGATGCAGGAATACGCCTTAAACTCCGAGATCAGCCGCTACCAGGTTTTGGTAGGCACGACCGGCACATCAGCAGATTTGACCAAAATGGCGGCGTTTGCAGCCAACGGCATTCTTTCTTTTGGTACCGTGATCATCGTTTTCGTGATCGGCGCAATCTGCATGTTTACCGTTCCCTCCATATCGACCTGGATCATTTCGACTTCAGGAATTACCTCGGCTACTTCCACCGCAGGTCGCAGCGCGGCAACTGTTTATGCTATAGGCCGCCGTGTTGCAGGCAGCTTTGTTTAACAAGCCCATTCACTACTCACTATTCATCATTGACTATCATGATCATTCAAAATATCGAAGCCAAGGTCAGGCTGGCGACCTGGGTGGCCTGCGGCAGCTTTTTAACGTCTATTATCCTTTCAGTTATTTTTTGCTCTTATGCCTACCGGCAGGTCATGGATGCGCGCAAGAGCATTTATATCCTAAATAATAATGTGCCGCTCCAGGCCAGCCAAACGGATATGCAATTGAACCGGCCAGCCGAGTACCGTGCAGACATCGACCTGTTTCATTCGCTCTTCTTTTCGCTGACACCGGATGATAAGTATATCGAATACCAGATGCGGAAAGCCATGTATCTCGTGGATCAAAGCGGCGTCGAAGCTTATAATAACCTTAAAGAAAATGGTTTTTTCAATTCGATCCTTTCGTCGAGTTCGGTACTGACCTTGCAGACCGATTCGATTTCGTTGGATAGGACACGGCGCTATTTCCGCTATTACGGGAAATTAAGAATCGACCGCCGTAGTTCAACGGTCGTTCGTTCGCTCATTACCGAGGGTTACCTAAAGGATATACCCCGCAGCGACAATAACCCTCACGGCGTACTGATCTGTAACTGGAAAACCCTGGAAAATAAAGATTTGCAAGATGTTCAGAAAAATACATTCTAACCGCGACCCGCAGGCAACGGTCTTTAAGGAGATCCGGAAGGAATTTGCGCCCTGGTTCGATAAAGCGCAGGCCGGCTTCAGGCGTATCGCACAGCACTACCCGCGTTTTCTCTTTGTGATGATGGTCATCAATATTACGCTTTCGGCAATCCTGGTCTTGACCGTATGTAAACGAAAGGGCGACCCGCCAAAGCAAAAGGCGATCCCGGTAGTATCGCCGGTTGCTTCAGGTTTCGACCGTATCCGCGAAGCAGGGAACGCATTGCGCGAGACCATCCGCCTCAAGCGCCGCATCGATAGCCTGACACATCTGAAGTCGCTATCTCGCGCAGACAGCATAATGTTGATGAAAAACCTTGACAGTTTGCGCCATATCCGTTTAACCATTAATCATTAGTGTAATGCGTATCAATTTTAAACAACCCAAATATATCCTGCCGCTGATCCTGCTGCCTTTTCTGTGCCTGTTCTTTTTTGTCTACCAGACGGGTTTTGCCAAACAAAAAGGGCAGGCCAAACACATCGCGGGACTGAACAGCAATGTTGGTGAAGTTGCGCCGGACATCCAGAAAAAACAACTGGAAGACAAGCTCGAAGCCTACCGGAACACCTATAAGGACGGCGACGGCATGACCCCCGTCACGGCATTGCCGACCGAAAAAAGCAGCGACCCTTCTTTTGAAAACAAGTACAGCGACAAGGAAAAGCGGATACTGGATTCGATCAACCGCGCGATGAAAAATCGTTTCACCGGCAATACCACTCCCTCAATGCAGGGGAAAATTTACAACCCGCAGGATAAGGCAGTTGCCGAAGCCTTGCAGGGATTGTCGAACAGGCAGCCCAATAACGCCCGAGCAACAGCGGTATCAACTCCTGCAAAAGACCCGATGGAGCTGTTCAAAGAGCAGATGGCCTATATCGATAGCGTTAACCGCGCAAACGACCCTGCTGTAAAAGCCGAACGAGAGAAAAAAGAGGCACTTGCAAAAGCGGAGGCCGAGCGAAAAAATGATCCGGCGCTGCTGGTAACAAAGGCCGAAGGAACTGCCGGGAATTTCAACACAGTCATGCCGCAAAAGCCTGACGACTTCATTAAGGTAGTAATTGACGAGAACATCACCGGTTATGCCGGATCACGGATACGATTGCGACTACTCGATAATATCAACGTCGGTAAATACCTTGTCCCCAAAGATACCTACCTGTACGCGCTGATCAGCGGTTTCTCCGGCCAGCGGGTTACGCTCAGTGTCCGTTCGGTGATATATAACGGGCATTTGCTGCCGGTTAAGTTGGAGGTCTACGACCTTGACGGACTGGCGGGTTTGTATGTCCCTGAATCCGCCTTTCGCGACTTTACCAAGGATCTGGGCAATAACACCATACAGGGGGTCGCCATCGACAATGGCGGCACGGGCTCAATGACCCGGCAGTTCGCTATGAGCACGGTCGATAAGATATTCGAATCGACCTCCTCGGCCATTGCCAATATCATTCGCAAGAACAAAGCGAAGATCAAATACAATTCCTATCTCTATTTAATCGACGACAAAAATTTAAATCCATGAAAAGATTACTCTTCATACTCCTCTTTGTTATTTCCGTACTGGGTTCTTACGCCCAGGACAGTTTCGGGCACCTGAAACGCATTCCCGGCTGCTTTCTGCCTCCGGAAGCGGATTCCGGCTTTTGGTGGTCCGACCGTGGCGGCCTGCACGACCCGGAAAATGAATATGTCGTCCCGCAGCTTCCCGGTATGCCGATCGTGTACCTCCCGCCAAACCTGACACTGCATTTCTTGTCACCAGAACCCATCCAATATGTGGACATTTCAAGCAAAAACATCGAAGGCGACCTGGCGCTAAAGAACCTGCTGCGCATTCGAGTCAAAGAAAATGCCTCTTTCAGCGACGCGGTGATCACCATTGCAGGGGAAACATTTATTGCACAGTACCACATCCTTTCCGGCGGGTCGGATGTTCAGCCCGTAGTCGCCATAAAGCCCGCCGATACCCGGCCGCTCGATATAGCAGGTATCGGGCTTTCCCAACCGCAGCTAAAGGCTTTATCGCTCAACCTGTTTTGCAGGCGGCCGGGAAAAACTGTAGCAAACGCAAAAGCTTTTGGGCTAAACGTGAGCTTATTTCACATTTATTCCGCAGGTGATTATTTGTTCCTGGATATTGGCTACCGGAACGACACCAGGCTACAGTATGACATCGACGAGTTTCGCTTTAAGGTTGACGACAAGAAGATTACCAAAGCTACGAATGTCCAGTCGGTAGAGATCAAGCCGGAGTTTGTATTGTTTAATGACCCGGTTTTTCAAAAAACCTATCGCAACATCATTGTGCTCAGGAAAATGACGTTCCCGGGTGACAAGGTGCTCCATATAGAACTGAACGAAAAGCAACTATCGGGCAGGGTCATCACATTGACGATTTCTTACAAAGACGTTCTTCAGGCAGATACCCTACCGATTTAGTCACCCCTGTCACTACCTGGTGGATTTTATATGCCTTTTTTATGCATGCTGTCAAAATGCTTGATGCCGATGACCGGCTGCGCTACGATTATCTGGACGAAGTTTTCGAGAGCGAATTTGAGGACACTTACCTGCAATACCACATCAGCCGTATCCTGGCTTATGAATTACTAAACCTGCTGAATATCTGCGCACACCTGTTTGACGAATTTGGATTTCCTGACTGTGAGGACAGCCGCTTGCTGCGCTACGCAGTAACCGGCACCATAGCCGAATATCTGGAAGGAGGATATGAAAATGGCTTATAACAGTGCAAAGAAGTTACAGGGCAATATCGATGCCCTCCGGTTAGCTTTTTCGGAGCAGGAAAACTACAGTGACGAGGAAGTTAAGATATTGCAAAGTTATGCCGGCTTTGGCGGCTTGAAAGCTGTACTATTTGGTGCGGGGGCTAAAGAAGAATGGATCGAACAAAATGCCTCGGCAAATGATCTGCGCTTATATCCCGCGTTCATGCAATTGCATGAACTGCTTCAGGAGACATTGTCAGCTGATGATTATAAATCGGCATTGAATACCCTGAAACGCAGTATTCTGACTGCTTTTTATACACCTGAATTTTTACCAAGCGCGCTGTTTTCAGCAATGAAGTTACAAGGGATTAATCCGCTGCGCCTATATGAACCCAGTGCGGGGGCTGGTATTTTTATAACGGAAGCGGTCAAAACTTTTCCGGATTTGCAGGAGATCAATGCCGTTGAAAAAGACGTGCTGACCGGGAGAATCCTCATGGCGCTTATGCTAAGCTTTCCACCGGACAGCATTGTACAGGTCAGGGGCTTTGAAGAAACAGCCTCAGATGAGAAGGGAAGGTATGATTTCATCACCAGTAATATCCCGTTTGGCAACTTCCAGGTTTATGACCCGGCCTACCAGGGGAGCCCGCTAACTTCCAAGATCCATGACTATTTTTTTGCGAAGGGACTTGATAAGCTGGGCGACGGCGGCTTGCTGGCCTTTTTGGTGACGGATGCTTTTTTAAACACTGCATCCAATTCAATGGCGCGCAAACATGTGTTCACCTCGGCAGATTTTGTCAGCCTGGCCGTGTTACCGGATAACCTGATGAAGGACACCGCCAATACCGAAGCGCCAAGCCATTTGCTTCTGGTACAGAAGAATGATTATAAGGAAACATTTTCCGAAGCCGAGGTGCTGCTCATTGATACCGTAGAAAAGGAAAACACCTTTGGCCAATTTTCGATCAATGCCTATATCGACCGGCACCCGGAATTGTTATTTGGCGATACAAAAAGCGACGGCCGAAACCAATATGGTAAAGCCACGCAAAGACTTTGGCAAAAAGGAGCACTTGAAGATTTACGCCAGCCGCTGATGAGCCGGTTGGCCGTGGATATTGCCGCCAACTTTGATCTGGTGCGATGGAAGGTTTTGCAGGAAAAACTGGAAGCAGAAAAAAACGCTGTTCATGATCAAACCCAAAGCGCCTCCAACGGGCGCTTTTTTACTTTTCTGCAAGTGCCGGAAATAGCACCTAATAACAGCGGCGTTCAGGGGCAATTGGGTTTATTCGACGCACCAACCATAGACCAGGATCACGGGCAAGCTTATCTCTCTGATATCGAAAAGGCCCATGTCGATCCGGCGACGGCAAGGCAGATCAGCACCATCCGTACCACCGCCCGGCCGGATCATGACAGTATTGTGTTGGTTACCGCAAGGGCCAAACAAAGCGGACGTTACCTGTACCGCCTGTACAGTAACATACAAGAATTGACCTTTACCAATAAATGGCTGGGCGGTAACGCGATCATTGATGAACTGAAACTCCTGTCGGCAAAACTGAAGAACTTTGCGCATGATTATCGTTATGAGGGTGACCGCTCTTTAGAATCTGCCTTTAACCTTGTTACGGACAGGCCGGTTCCGTTTACTGATATCAAGCCGTTTTACACGCGCGATACGTTAGTGATCCACGAAGGTAAGGCAGGTTTAATTGGTTTAATTGCAAATGGCCAAGCAGATTTTAAAGCCTTTGATGAGCAAAAGGATTTGCCGCTGTTTCGTGGGTACGTCGCCTTGCGCGACAGCTATATGGAACTATTCGCGCGTGAAGCGGAAACCTTATCCATACAGCCTAACCTGCGTGTACTACTGAACCGCAATTACGAAAGCTTTAAAGGAAAGTATGGCGAACTGAACAAATCTGTCACCCGCAATAAAATCTTGCAGGATGCCGCATTGGGCTTTACTATTCTCTCTTCACTGGAACGACGCGAGAACGACGCCTGGACGAAAGCCGATATTTTTTACGGGCCGGTGTTTTCGCAGCAGGAAACGTTACATACTGATGATCCGGCAGAAGCATTGGCGCGGTGCCTGAATGATAAAGGCTTTGTTGATCTGGGTTATATCGGCGAAGCGACCGGCTTGACGGAAAGCGAACTGATCAGGCAACTGGAAAAACATGTTTTTTTAAATCCGGTCAACCGCGTTTGGGAAACTACCGACGCGTATTTATCAGGCAACGTCGTCAGCAAACTCGAAAAGGCCGAACGCATTGCGGTCGAAAACCCCGAAGACTTACAATTAGCCCGAAGCCTGGCGACGATTCGCCGGGTACAGCCTGAGAAGATTCCTTTTGAAGTATTAGACTTCAACCTGGGTGAACGCTGGATGCCGATACGCTATTACGAGCAGTTTGCATCAGATTTGTTCGGCCTGGAAACGCATATTGAATACTTCTCCTCCGCAGATTCTTTCAAAGTGGCTTACCGCCACGGCAATGCCAAAACCGATGAGGAATTCGCCATCATGCCCAGGTCCGGGATCAAGATGAAGGGCGCGGCGCTTTTGGAACATGCTTTGGAAAACACCACGCCCTATTTTACTTATAAGGTGGGCTCGGGTGATGCCGCCGTGCGTGTGGTGGACAATGACGCGATCCAATTAGGCCACCAAAAGATCGAAGCCATTCGCAGCCGGTTCGAGGAGTGGCTGCGCGATTTGCCTAATTCGGAAAAAAAGGCCATCGAAAACCTCTATAACCGGACATTCAACTGCTATGTACTCCGGCAATATGACGGCAGCCATCTAGCATTTCCTGATCTTGACGTGAAGGCCCTGGGTATCCCCTCGCTTTACGAGTCTCAGCGAAACGCCGCCTGGCGCATCATGCAGGATCGCGGCGGCCTGATCGATCATGAAGTCGGTTTAGGGAAGACCCTGACCATGATCATTGCCGCCATGGAAATGAAGCGGCTGGGTATCGTGCAAAAACCGATGATCCTGGCAATGAAAGCCAATGTCGCGCAGATTACAGACACGTTCCGGAAAGCATATCCGCAGGCCAGGATTTTAGCGCCGGGGGAAAATGATTTTACGCCGGTCAAGCGGCAAACTTTATTCCACCAGATCAAGAACAACAATTGGGACTGTATTATCCTTACACATGACCAATTTGGCAAGATTCCGCAGTCGGCCGAGATACAGCAGCAAATATTCCAGGCGGAGCTTGACAATATCGATAACGATTTAGCTACGCTGCGTTCGTTGGGCAAAGAAATATCGCGCAGTATCCTGAAAGGGCTGGAACTGCGGAAGATCAACCTGGAAGCTAAGCTCAACGGTGTTCTGAAAGCCATCGAAGATAAAAAAGACACGGGTATCGACTTCCAGCAAATGAACGTCGATCATTTGTTTATCGATGAATCGCATCAATTCAAGAACCTGACCTTTACCACGCGACATACTCGCGTTGCTGGTTTGGGCAACCAGGAAGGCAGCATGAAAGCATTGAATATGCTCTTTGCTGTGCGTACCCTTCAGCAGAAGTTTGATGCCGATCTCTGTGTTACCTTCCTGTCGGGTACACCGATCTCTAATTCGCTGACCGAAATGTATTTGATCTTCAAATACCTGCGGCCAAATGAATTGAAGCGGCAGCATATTGAAAATTTCGACGCCTGGGCAGCGGTTTATGCTAAGAAAACCACCGACTTTGAGTTTTCCGTTACCAACCAGATCGTCGCCAAAGAACGCTTCCGGCATTTTATAAAAGTGCCGGAACTGGCTTTGTTCTATAACGAGATCACCGATTACAAGACGGCGAAACATATTGCACTGGATAAGCCCGAACTGGTGGAAACACTGGTCAATATCGAGCCTACGCCGGATCAGCAGGCGTTTATACAAAAGCTGATGCAGTTCGCGGAAACCGGCAATTCGACGCTGATCGGCCGTGCGCCACTAACTCCCGAGGAAGACAATGCGCGCATGCTGATCGCCACCAATTACGCCAAAAAGATGTCTGCCGATATGCGCCTCATCGATCCGGACTATGACGATCACCCTAATAATAAGGTCAATGTATGCTCCCGGAAGGTTTTTGAATACTACCAGTTAAGTGATGAATGGAAAGGTACACAGATCGTATTCAGCGACATCGGTACGCCAAAGCCGGGACAATTCAATATTTATGAAGCCTTAAAAAATAAACTGACAGACGACTTTGGCCTGCCCGCCCATGAGATCACCTTTATCCATGACTGGACCGACCGGCAAAAACCCGAGTTGTTTCGTAAGATGAATGCTGGTGAGATACGCTTGCTGATCGGCAGTACGTCGAAAGCCGGTACAGGCCTGAATGTACAGGCGCGCGTTGTAGCCATGCATCATTTTGATACGCCGTGGCGCCCTGCTGACCTGGAGCAACGTGACGGCCGTGGTGCCCGGCAGGGGAACTGGCTGGCTAAACAACATTTCGATAACAAAGTCGCCAACTTTATTTACGGTGTCGAAAAGTCGCTGGACGCCTACAAGTTCAACTTGCTTAAAAATAAACAGACATTCATTTCACAAATGAAAAACTCCGAATTGAATGTGCGGACATTGGACGAGGGGGCATTGGATGAAAAGAGCGGAATGAACTTTTCCGAATATATCGCTATCCTTTCCGGCGACACGACTTTGCTGGACAAGGCAAAAGTCGAAAAGAAGGTCGCGCAACTGGAAGGCTGGAAATCGGCGCACTACAAGGAAGTGGCCCGCAACCGTTACAGCCTGGAAAAGGCAGAGGGTGACTTGTCGGATGTAAAGAAGACACTTACTGGTTTAGGCAAGGATGCAGAATTATACCATAAGGAACTCAGGTTTAACAAAGAAGGTAATAAGCTTAACCCCGTTGAATTGACCGGCTATGAATTCGCAGATTCCGAAGCGTTAGGCAAAAAGATCATCGAATTTTATCGCGGCTGGAAACCACAGAAAGGTGAACCTGACGAAAAACAGATTGGGGCGCTTTATGGATTTGATTTGTTTATCCGCCAGCAGCGTGAAGGTTATGAGGAGGGTGGCTTATTTAAATACCGTCTCCAAAACCACCTGTTTGCCGGGGGGCCGGGTGGTATTAAATATCAGACCAACGGCGGGCATCCCAATGTCGACAATCCTAAACTGGCGGCGCGATACTTTTTAAACGCCATCGATAAAGTCAATGGTTTGCAGGAAACTTATCTTAAAAAACAAGCCGAACTCGAAAAGGAAATCCCGACGCTGCGCGAACTCAGCCAGAAAACATTTGAAAAGGAAAAGGAGCTGACTAATTTGCGCGTGGAACTGCGCAGGCTCGAAGGCGAAATAGCTGCAAAAATCAGGGAAACGCAAATGAAAGCAATTCACGGGGACGTTGAACAGGAAATAAAAGAAGATACTTTAGACCATTCTGAAAACCTGCGTCCGCTTCGCCATCAGCAACTGATGGGTATTAACTATTCCGGCGAAGCTTTGGGCGGTTGAACTAATTCACAAATATTTTATGGAAGAACGGCGAAGCCTTCCTTCCGCTGAAAAATTGAACTATTTATGGAAGAACCCCGTTAGGGCTCCCTCCATGCCTATAAAAACAATTAAACATTATGGAGGAAACCCACGAACAGCATAAGCTGCACGGCTTTATGCAGTGCCTGATCTATGTCTCGATTGCGCTGGAAGCGGCCATCTTCATTTATAAGCAAGCCCCGTTCTGGGGCTTTTTTTATGGGGCCCTGGATAAGCTTAGCCATATCGGGATTTATCACCAGTTAATGTACAGCAAGCTGGCGACGCTATTGTTGATCTGTTTGGTCAGTATCGGCACACTCGCCAAAAAGAAACAGGACTTAGACCCCAAAAAACATATCCTCTATCCGCTTTCATTGGGCTTTTTGCTGTATTTCGGTAGCGTCTTTTTGTATGACCGGCCTTCGGCTTTGGCATTTGCTTATACTACCTGGTGGAATTTAGGCTATATGCTTTGCTCCTTGTTTGGCGCGGTGCTGGTTAGCTTGTCATTGGATAATGTTTCCAAACTGATCAAATCCGGCTTAGGCAAGGATGTATGGAATGTCGAGGGTGAAAGCTTTATGCAGCCGGTTAACCCCGTTGTCACTGATTATTCGGTCAACATCCCGATGCAGTTTTATTATAAAGGCAAAGTGCGGGATGGCTGGATGAATATCGTTAACCCTTTTCGCGGCACGCTTTTGATCGGTACGCCCGGCTCGGGCAAGTCCTTTGGTATTGTCAACCCTTTTATCCGGCAATTGATAGCGAAAGGATTTTGCAGCGTTGTCTATGATTATAAGTTCCCGGACTTAGGAAAAATCGCCTATTATCATTATCTGCTGGCTAAACAACGGGGCAAATGCAAAGGCTATGATTTTCATGTCATCAATCTGAATGATGTGGAGCGCAGCCGTAGAACAAACCCCTGGCGGGCGGATTATTTGCGGACACTGGCCGATGCTTCGGAAGGTGCCGAAGGTCTGGTCGAGGCCATGAAAAAAGGCGACCGTTCGGGTGGCAGCGATCAATTCTTTACGCAGTCCGCGATCAATTTTTTAGCAGCCTGCATTTATTTTTTCAGCAAGTATCAGGGTGGTAAATATTCCAGCTTCCCTCATGTGCTGGCTTTTTTGAACCATTCCTATGAAGACATTTTTAATACGCTCTTTTCCGAACCGGAACTGGTTTCACTATTGTCGCCATTTAAGAGCGCTTATGTGACAAAGGCCTTTCCGCAGCTGGAAGGTCAGATCGGTACGCTGAAAATCTTTATTTCACGCTTGGCGACAAAAGAAACCTTTTGGGTTTTTTCCGGCGATGATTTTAACCTGAAGATATCCGACAAGGGCTCGCCTGCAATGGTGGTGTTGGCAAATGATCCCAACACGCAAAATATTAATTCGGCTTGCTATTCGGTTATCATGAACCGGCTGACCAAACTGATCAACAGTAAGGGGAATCTGCCATCAGCATTGATCATCGACGAAATACCAACGCTCTACACTTACAAGATTGAAAACCTTTTGGCAGTTGCCAGAAGCAATAAAGTAGCCATTTTAATGGGGTTGCAGGAATTGCCGCAATTCAATCAACACTACGGGAAAGAAACAGCCGCAACGATCACTTCCGTAGTTGGAAACGTGCTGGCGGGTTCGGTCCGCAACAAGGAAACTTTAGAATGGCTGGAGCGATTGTTTGGAAAAAACAAACAGATTGGCGAAAGCCTGTCGATTGACCGTAACAAGACCTCCACGTCGTTACAGGAAAAACTCGAACCGCTGATCCCTGCCGGCAAAATGGCTTCTCTAAATACCGGGGAGATGGTGGGCCTTATTGCTGCCGATGTGCAGGAAACCTATACCGGGAAGTTTGAAACCTCAGCCGTCAATTGCAGGGTGAATCTGCCCAAAGACGAACTCCAGACGGAGGAAAAAGGCTACCGCGAACTGCCGGTGTATTATGACTTCGGCGGGCGAAAAGAGGAAATCCTGCGCGATAATTTCCTGCGCATTAACAGCGAGGTCGAGCAGGTCGTGGCAGCTTTCCGCAAGGCACCGCCACAGGTGCAGGTGCTGCCTAAGGCCACCATGAGCAACAATTAATTAAGAAATTTTATGGATACTGCTAACGAATTAAGGGGCACGATGGTGTTGATCCATCCCGACCTCACACGCGATCCTGCCGGTAAATCCGGCGAGGTCGGCGTGATCACCGGCTATGAGCCGGAAAACGATAACGTCTATGTCGGTTTTGGCAAAGGCGGCCAGGGGTTGTATGGTACCGATGCGGTGTTGGTACTGCGTAACGGCCCGGCCATTTTTAGTGAATTAGCGCAACAGAAGCCATATATGTCCGCCGATGATGTGGGAAAAGTCTTTAAGATCGGCTTGTTCCTGGATGCTTCTCCGTCGCCGGCGAATACGGTAACCGCACTGGAATTCGCTGCGAAAAACCCCGCCGTCCGCCAAATGGTTACCCGTAGCCTCGAACACCAGCTCGGCATCGAACAGCGGATCGCTGCCTACACCGAACGGTAATGACCACATCCACGCTTATGACAGACAATTTAAAGAGTGTAATGGTGCTGGTTCATCCTGATCTGCCCCACGACCCGGTAAACCGGCAAAACCAGGTCGGCGTGATCAGCCATGCCGACCTGATGAACGACGACATCTTTGTGAGCTTTGAAGGGGAACAAGGTTTATACGCTTCGAACGCATTGCTTACGCTGCTGCCCGCCGAGGAAATTCACCAGAACCTGGCGGATATGGCTTATGAAACGCCGTTCCGCGAGCTGAAAGCGCTGACACAGGTTGACCTTTTCCTGCGCTATGGCAGTGAAAACAAGGAAAAAATGGCGATGGAGATCGCGCGGCTTAATCCGGATATCCGTCGCTTTTGCCTCGACACGCTTGCCAGGCAAATCGCTAAAGACATTGCAAAAAACTATGGCCGTGAATAAACTGCTTTGCTACCTCGCACTGGCCTTGCCGCTGCACCGGCTGTCGGTCACGTCAGGTTTTGGCTGGCGCATCCATCCCATAACCCATCATTTGGACTTTCATGCAGGCGTTGACCTGCGCGCGAATTGCGATACGGTTTACGCGATGACAGGCGGTTCAGTTCAGGCGGGCTATGATCACTTGCTCGGCAACTACATCCGTATCAATGCGAATGGTCTCGAAATTACGTATGGCCACCTTTCGCAAATATTCGCGCTGACCGGCGATAGTGTCAAAGCCAACCAGCCGGTAGCCGTTACAGGCTCAACAGGCCGCGTCACCGCGTCGCATTTGCATTTCGCTGTGCGTTACCTGGGCCGCTATATCGATCCCATCACATTTCTCATACATGCTATGCAATACATTAACTTAAAATAGAAAGGAGAACAAACAATGACATCCTACAAACCGCTGTCCGAAAGGGTGGCAGCAAAAATGGCAACAGACCTCAAAACAGGCAATTCCGTCTTCCAGCGGCCGAATAACGGGCCGAATGCAGCTATGCCCTTCAATATTGAATCGGGCAATAAGTATGGCGGCCCCTCTGCCTTGGTGCTGCTCATGCAAAAGCGCGATGACCCACGCTGGGCTACATCCAACCAGGCCAACCGTAACCACACCGCCGTGAACAAAGGGGCGACGGCAACATGGATCAGCTTTATGTCCAATTACGAAATACAAAAGGTATTTGAAGGCGACAAGCCTGTAATGCGCGACGACGGTAAAACCCAGCGTACCGAAAGGGTAAAGCTGGACGAACCAAAATTGGTAGAGGCGGCTTTGTTCAATGGTGAGCAGTTGCGCAAGCTGGACAAATGGGAAAAGCCCCAACAGGAGTTTTCGCCTGCCGAACGCGCGGAAGCGATACTGAAGAGCAGCGGTGTGAATATTGAGCATGATGGTGATGAAATGTCCTATCACAAGGGTAGTGACAGCATCATAATTCCGGAGCCCAATCAGTTTGCCAACTACGAACAGTACTTATCCGAAGCATTGCACCAGTTGGTACATCGCGAACTGGAAAATCAGCAGGAAACCACGGAAGTGGGAATGGTTAAACCGGAATTGCGCACCAACATCGCGTCGTTGTTCCTCGCAAAAGAGATTGGTTTGCCTTTCGAGTTGAATTACCATGACGGCTATGCCAATAGCTGGGCGCAGGTGCTGAAAGATGAACCCGGCGAATTGTTCAAAGCCGCCGAAGATGCGCAAAAGATCGTGGACAGGGTCCTGGGCTTTGAGCAGCAGCTGGAACAACAACTGGAAAGCCACGCCTGGCAAGAGCAATCCGGGGAGCAACAGCAAGCAACAGATTCGGTCAAGGCTGACAATAATAACGCACCAAAATATGATCCTGACAAGCTGACTAAGGGCGAGGTAATTCCCTATAATGGTACGGAATATAGAGTGGTTTCCGAATTGAAGAACAAGGTTTACCAGATGGAAGATACGGGTAACAAGCGTAAGTTCAAAATGAGTTCAAAGGATGAATTGTTCAGTTCACTGCTCAACGCCCGCAACAATTCACAGGAAGTTGTTTCGCAGCATGCTGCCGGACTGAACGGCCACGAACCTCAGGATGAAATAGCAGAAACAGTCGAACAGGACTTTGAGGCTGAAAACAACCAATATTATTCCCGTTAATTCCTTTTTTATGATCAGACAGGTATATTCCTTGCAGCAACTTCCTATGGAAGAACTGCAACAGATCGGATTGGCCGAGGGTCGGAACCTGCGGCTCGACCACGACGATTTAGACGCGCTGCTTGCCGGGCGGCGTACCGACATGCTGCGGCTCGAAGGTTTGGTGCTGGACGATTTGAAGATCGAACAGTTGGACGCCAAGCTTTCGCTGGAACGGAAAGAGGATAGCACAGTTGGTTTGCTGCTGCACCCGATACGTCGCGAACCGGCGGCTCCCGAATACCTTACCCGCGATGAAGCGGAAGGTCTTGAAAAGGGTGATACCGTAAACGTGTTGAAGAAGATTTACGACGGAGAGGGCCACGAACGCGAGGTACTGGTAGAGTTTGACCGCGATACCAATGAGTTTGTGGTTTCCGATACCGAAAATATCGAAGCACCGGAAGAAATCAATGGCATGCCGCTGACCGCTGAACAAAAAGAAAAGTTCCGTAAAGGGAAAGAAGTGCAAGCCGATGAGGATGGCACGGCCATTCAATATGCCGCAACAGAAAAGCAGGGTATGCGTTCGGATAAGCTGCATTTGATCGCATCCATTGTGATCGATGGCGGCATATCCTATGTTTTTTACAAGGCCATGCATGCGCTGTGGGGGCAAAGGTACGATAAGGACCAGACAAACGAGCTTGGTAAAAAATACAGCGAGGCATTCCAGAAATTCCAGCAGCAGCAGGTGCAGACAACAATGCGGCCAGTCGCTGAAGAAGTGCATGAGGAAATCGACAACAGTATTTCCCGCTGATGCACCCCTATCTGGACAGGCTTGGCATCCGTTCAGAAGTGCAGGAGTTCTTCGCGCCATTTTATGATACTGATGAGGCCGGAAATTTATGCTTTAGCTATGGCGAGGGGTTCGAACATTACGGCCTGGGTTTTCATAAAGTGCCGCTGTCTTCAGGCTGTTGGCTTGCCGGTAATTTATGCTTTCCGCAAGTCGATACAATAGTTATCTGTTCTTCTGCAATGGAAGCCATAGCCTGGCTGGACTATAGCTGGCACCGGATAGCGGATCGCTTTTCCCTGCTTTTCTTTTCAGCCGGGGCTTCGCTTTCCGGTGAGCAAGCCGCCTGGTTACGGGAACATTTTTCCAATAAAAACATAGTCATGGCTTTGGGTAATGACCTGTTGGGCCGCCTGTCCGCCGTTAAACTGGCGGCGGGCATCCGCGGGCTAAAATTGCAAATCTGCTACCTGGCTGAAGAAAAAGTTCAAATCCTTTTCCGGGGGCAAGACTATCTTTTCAGTCCTGAAAACCTGTCGGTAAATGCGTTGGAAAAATTATCCGGTTTTCGTTTCCGGGTGATCATTTCCACCCCTAAAAATTACACCAGTTTCTTTGAGCAAAGAAAGGCTGCTGCCGGCCTTTCCTTTTAAATCTTTATACTTATGGAAACAACACCGGGATATACGCCGCAGGTGATTGAGATCAGGCCTGCGGCGGTTTTCGCCTTTATCAAGGTATTTCCCTTTCTGGTCTGTTCCGCAGGCTTTGTTTTCTTAGCCTGGCGGCTATGGCCTGGCCTGATATTTTTAAGTTTATTTTGTTTGGCGCTTGCCTTATACCGTTATATCTATATCCGGACGATTCATTATTTGGTCACACCTGAGATCATCCGCATTCGCCGGGGGATCTGCTTCAAACGTACCGATCAGATAGAACTTTTTAGAATAAAGGATTACATTTTAACGCAGTCACTTTTGTTGCAGATATTCCGCTTAATGGACTTATGTTTGAAAAGTACTGACCCCATTAATCCGGTGGTCTGGCTGCGCGGTATACCACTGTCCGACCTCGTAGATACGCTGCGTGAGCGGGTACAGGACGCGCGCGGGCACAACCAAATTGTGGAGCTTAATTAAACTTTTTTCATTTATTTTGCTCTAAGTGCTAATATTTTTAGTATATTTATAGTATGAAAACGGTCGTTTTTTTCCTGTTTGCCACCTTTATTTCCTGTGCCTGTTTCATGACCGCGCTGGGGTCGAAGACGCCCTTTTTGCTGTATGCAATAGGGTTTGGCGTGTGGGTGCTGTTTGTATGGCATTGTAACCGTGTCATCAAAAGACGCGCGGAGCGGCGACAAGGGGAGCAAGCTTTCCAGGATTATATGCGCCACCAGAACCGGAATTTCAGGCGCTAAGTCCCATTGCTTATATTTGCGCTGTTAACTTTTACCTATGACAAAACTTTTTGCCGTTGGCTTTCCCAGGGAAATGGATGAAATGGAACTGGCGCAGCTTTTTGGCCCATATGGCAATATCCAATTATTGACTATTGCGCGGGACAAAATTAGCGGCAAGAGTAAAGGCTTCGGTTTTATCCAGATGGATGATGCCGGTGCCAGGGATGCGATTGCAGCACTCAACGGTTATGCCTTCGGCGACCGGCTTTTAGAGGTGCGCGTGGCAGAGGATAAACAACAGCCCCTACCGAAGCCGTCGTTTAAACCCAATTCCGATTTTAACCCGGTTTCCCCGCAACCATTACGAAAAAAGCGTCCACGAATTAGCAGGTAAACATGATCAGTATCCGCGAAGCATTTTTAGAGTCAGGCCGCAATCTGCGACGAACAAGGGTAGAAAAAAACATATCGGTTGCTGCATTAGCCGTACTTTCGGGTGTCGATGATGAAATCATCGAAGCAATGGAAGAAGGGAACTTTGATTTTTCGATGGATATCCTATTTGAACTTGCAGCAGCGCTAAACGTCGACTTCAGGGAAATCCTGGTGGATCGCCAGCCCATTACCAAATAAACATTTTCCCTGTTTTTTCTTTCTCGTCAAAAAATCATGGAACCTTTAATGCTATCCGGACTCTTTAGTATCAGTTCGCTGGTGTAAATTCTACGGCTACTACCAATGGTCCATCACCTCTTGATTTTACCAGGTATTCGTTTGAACTGGGCAATGTGACGGGGCCCACATCTGCACCGGTTTCATAGACCTGCCCGGCCTCAAACGCTTTCCAGTACATTCTGCTATCATCCAATAAACGCATATTAAACCCAACAAGTGCCCGGAATTGTCCCCAATCATCTGCCGGGACGATGACATCCATTCGCATTTTAAGCAGCCTCGCGGTCGCAAGCGAAAGGTTGCCGTTGCTATACTGGTATGTCATTTCAACTTGTCCACTTCGGTTTTTGGTCAGCGTAAGATAGGCTTCGAAAGTGATGCCGTTGGTGTCATTGACGCGGTCACGGATATCAAGCGATTGGATTTGATTTACATCAAACAATTGATCGCTATATTGCAGGTTGCCGATTCTACCGATCAGGTCGGCCTTAATTTGGTTGGTATCAAGCTGTATGCTGGCAATGGCCGGAGCCGTTACCGCTCTTGCACTGTCCATCCTGGCCGAATCCGTAGTATTCACAGCTTGCACCGGCGTTGGTTGCTGGGTGGCGGGAGCTGTAGTAACGGGAGCGGGTACACTATATACCGGTATTGCCTGTGCATTGACGGGATGCTGACCTTGTAAAGCAAATATATTAATAAGTACCAGTCCGGTACCGGTAATACCCAATATTGATAATAGGATTAAATTTCTTTTTGAAAATTCACTTGTCTGCGCCATGGGCGGCGTTCTAAACAACAGATACCCTGCGATCAAAGACGCTGCGATATTGAGATAAACACATATTGCTAATAACTCCTGGAAAAATGTAGCCCTCACAATAAGTGAATTGCTAAGCCCCTTGAAGTATAGATCGGCCAGCAAGTAAAAAATACCGGCAATTGCCGCGCCATAAAGAATTTTTGAGTGTTGTTTCCAAATCAGGCCGCATATCAGTAATATCAGCGCCGCATTAAGCAGCACTAAGGGCAATACAATTACAAAAGCCAGCCAGACTGCGCCGACAAAAAGCGCGATGTAAAACAGCCAGTTGATCCACGCCCCGCCCGCATCATCGGTATCTCTTGATGTATCTCTCGGGGATGAGTAATTATGCTCCTGCCTGGAGTAGGATGAGCTTACTGTCTCACTTTCCACTTCTTCATCTTCATCCGCCTCTTCAGTCAATTTGGTCCAGCCAAACAGCTCCTTTTTGTAAACCATATCACCGACGCGTGAATAGGTCGTGTTATGCCGGACATAATGGTCGCCGGCCTCGGCGCATTCATCGTCGTCGTCAACAATTGTCCAACCGAAAAGATCTTTTCGGTAAACGGTGTCCCCAACAATAGAGTAAACCGTATTGCCGACTTCCCGCTTGTCGCCCGCATCGGCCTCTTCATCTTCATCGGTAACCTCCTCCCAGCCAAATAAGCCCTTTCGGTAAATTGTATTTCCAACTCTTGAATAGGTGCTGCCGCGCGCTTCCTGCAGGTCGCCGGCCTCGGCCCTTTCTTCAATATCGGTCACTTCATCCCATCCGCCAAGCCAGTTTTTACGATAAACCGTATCGCCGACCAGCGAATACGTGTGGCCATTCACCTCGCGTATGTCACCGGCGGATGCTTGTTCATCTTCATCTTCAACAAGCTGCCAGCCTAACAAGCCATCAATATATACTTTATTGCCTACAACGGAATAACGGCGGCCGTTTACTTCGTGAAATTCACCGCCTTCAGGGTTTTCATCATCTGTGAACATATAGATAAGTTTTAGGATTTACGGATTATGCGATTGACCTGACGGCTGCTAATTCGGTTTCGCCCAACGGCTACAGCAACAGGATCGTGAAGCCTTTAGATTTTCCCACAAATTATTGATAAAGAACTTAGGTCGAATTGGTTACATGTTGCTGATGCATAGATAGTTAATGACACGGACAAAAGCAAGGAAATTTAAAAGTTTTTGTTTACCGATGGTCTGTCAACTGCAGTTCCGAATGGTTATGTCTATTACGGTGCTGATAGCATCCCTAAATAACTGCGTCAATTTTAATTCTTGGGAAGTGCCCCGGCATAGCCAGGGCCCGCGCTTTCCGCTGTAGCTTTCTCCAAAAGGCTGCCGCTGCAATCGCTACTTCGGACGTACCCGCATGCAGGCCTCGCATTCAACCCATGTCCGGTGATTGATTTATATTTCGATTTCCGGTTTCCCATCCCTTTTATTTTTTCTGCATGCAAAGGTAAAGCCCCTCGTGCCGCTGTCAAGGGTATATAAACCCCGACCCACCGGGGCCCTTGACAGCCGCCCGCCCGGCTTTGATACCGGCAGCAAAAAAATAAATGTTATGAAAAACCTGGTATTAAATCTCCAATCTAAAAATCAGATCACCAATTACATGACTGATCATCAGCTAATGCCCTATGAAAGGGCGATCTTTATCGAAATACTCGAAGCAATTGATAGCGATGACCAGGTACAATTAGATTGGTTCCGCACGTTTGGCGATACATTTCACGCCATTACCATGAACCTTTATGCCTACCGCAAGGGCCTTGAATTTGGCTTTACTGAAATTGCCTTTGACCAACATGGCTGGTTTATCCGTCCTCAATTTCTGGACAAGGAAGAATTAACCTTTGGCGATACCAGCCGCTATGGTAATTATAGCAGCATTTCACTTGGCCGCGGCGCAAATCACACCTGGACTTATGCCCTCCAATACAGCTATGGGGTAGCCGGCGGCGGTTACGGCCTTTCCGTTTACGGCAAACAATTCAATAATCGACAGGGTGCGCTGACTTTTGCCTTGAATGAATTGAAGGTAATGATGACCGGAAAGATCGGCAGTGCAGATACAACTAACGACAAGCAACCGGTCATTTTAGCGACACTGCGAGATATTGAAAAGACACAGCTGGCAATGGTGCAGCTTAGCCTCTTTTAAAAAGGTTGATATCCTAATTTTCTTATCAACCAGTTCATGGCGTTAATTTTTGGGATTGAACGGCCCGTAAGTGTGTGCAAGGGCTTCCTATTTCCACGTCAAAAAATACCCGGCTAGCCCGGAAATTCCCCCGTATTTCTATCTACCCTTATGTGAATAGTTTGGAGTTCGACAAACTGTGACGTCCTGTCCATCAAGCTAGCATCCAGTCTTTCTTTATTGCCCCGGCAAAATCCGATATAAGTCATAAACTCCCGAAGGTCCATCACATGCAGGTACATGGGTTGTTCGATCATGGTGGTCATCATCTTTAGCTCAATTTCCTTCCAGTCCCCGAAGGGAAGCAATTCGGATACCAGCACGATACAGTGCGGGCAAATCGAACGGTCAAAATCAATGAGCTTACCTTGGCTGTCAAAAACGTTGGTATTGGCAGCGACCTTTTTAGCGGCCCCTTTTAGTTGCCCAATACCTTTCAGAATCTGCTTTTGCAGGCCTTTGACTTTGCGGTCCATATTTCGCTCATTATCAATTTCAGGTATGCTTAAAGCCTTGGTCTCGATTAGAAATATGCCGTACTGATGAAACGCCAACACATCAGTAAGTTCCCGGAAACCATGTTTGTCAGGGATCTTCGGGCTTCGGTACAACGCGTTCAAGAAAATAGCTTCCAGGCTGGCCCAGGTTTCTTTTTCAAAATGCCCCCCTTCATCCGGGTCGTCGATCTGGATGGGGTTGGTTTCGTTGGCACCGATAAAGGTATTGTTCATGATGATCCAGTCGCTGAGTTTTCCCTGGATGGATAACAACGCGATTTCCTGTACCCCTGTTAGGTTCTGGGTTTTATCGATGGTATGATCGAAGCAGTCCAGGGAATGTTTAGCCAGGTGATTGAAGGCTCCGGTATACAGGTCGTTGATATTTCCAAGGAATTGTATGACCTGCTGTCTGTCTTCACTGGAAAAGGTCAATGTGGCCGCGGCCGCACAAATAGTGAGTTCATTGTGGAAATGAATATTGACGGTTTCCAGGTCCATGATTCTTTTCAGTGAGCGGTGTTCCTGTGTAAACCGCTGGATACTGGTCATTCGGAGATAATGCACTGGGTCATCCCATATTTTCAAACCGGCATGGAAGAAGGGAAAGACGTGTCGGCTATCCTTGCCGTACAGGAATTCCAGCTTACATCCGGCGATCAATGCTTTGATGGTCGGAGAAAGTACTTTAACCATGACCTTCTCGCCATACTCATCTGCAATATACCAGATGGCTGCGGATTCGTGTCGCAATTCTGTGGCTATCCGATGAGCAGCATCCGTTTCTCTCATTACTTTACCATTTTACCTCAAATTAACCGGAAGTGCTCCGGCAGGTACTTATTGATATAAGACTGCGGAATTTTTTCCTGCTCCAGGCGTTCGTTGTTTTCCTGTACGCGCCGGTAAAGTTGCTGTTCTTCCCCGGTTAAACAGGCCAGGCTGCTAACCCTGGACAGGGCTCCTTTGCCGTGGTATTCCCGGAATCCGTCAAATGTTTCCTGATCCATCATCGCGGACCGAGTATGGGGATAATAACTTCTAAGCTGCGAGAGTATTTCAAAGCCATGGACATCGATATCGCCCCAATACACGATCGTTTTATCACGCAGCCAGTCAATACCTTTCAGGTTACTGACGGCATAACCGCCACCCCAGACGGCAACGGTTTGTGCCAATGGCGGGAGTGTCAAAAAGTTCATTTTGTTTTCGGTGATGATCAGCTGCCTGCAGTTGAAGTTGGCTGCTGCAAAATCGCTTAATGGCAAGCTGATGTCGTTAAAACGGCCCTCTACTGCCAATGACCGATCCAAAAACCGTAACCGAATCCTCGGTTCGGCATATTTGAGGCCGAAGCGTTTGTGAAAAACGGGGTCATCTTTTTCCGGGGCAGGCAGTAGTTCATCGAGCAGGGTCCGTAAAATGCCCAGGTTTGACTCGACAAACTTAGTATGCAGCGGGATGGGCAATTCCCTGATATAATACAGGTCTGGCTGATGCCCGTTCAGAAACCAATGGCATACGTTTAATAAAGCAGGCCAGTTCCCGGCATGTGCAACAACTGTAAGCGGGTGATTTTGTACAAACTCGCTTAACTGGGGCAGATCATTAATGATTTGTCGGCTGTCGGTGAGAAACTGCTCATACTCTTTGCTTTTACCGATAAATTTCAAATAATCGGGGGCAGTTTCAAAAACGATACTTTTGGGTATATCCTGGATGCCGTGCATTCTATGCCTGATAGTCTCCGAAATAATGGTATAGCCGAAACCTTTCCTGTCTTTGGAATCTGCCATAACGTGGGCGATCTCTTTGCTCATTTCGACAAAATTCTTTGACAATGACTTATCAGACCGCAGGGTCAACGGGAAATAGTGTTCGCCCGTAACGGCGGCTGTCAGCACTGCTGCGAATACTTTATCGGCTTTCCTTCTGATTTCGGTTACGGTGATCATGCTCAGTCAATAGTTTGCAAGTATTGCTCCCGGTGTTCCTGGAGTTGTTTGATCGGCATGTCGTAAAGTACGGAATGCCGGTTGTCCTTGCGCTGCACGAAGTGTACCCTGGCTATATAGGGTTCAACAATAGCTACTTCCTCCGCCTTCGCGGGAGAAACGACCATCACTTGCAGATGCAGCAGCTTACAGAGCTCCATCAAAAACCGGGCTTTTTCATCGTCCTGCTTACTGAAAGCCTCATCCACGCAGATAAAGCGGAAGGAGTTTGTATTCAGGCCTTCGTTGTGGATTCCGAACTGGTAAGCGATGGCCGACCCTAAAATGGTATAGGTGAGTTGCGCGCTTTCCCCGCCTGATAGTTTGGCGGTCCCGGTATAACTGCGGAAGATCTTGCTGGGGTCTTCACGATGATGTTCGACAGCTTTGAACTTCAGCCAGTTCCGCACGTCCAGGACTTCTTTTCTCATGTTTTCATCCTGCGCGAGATAATCCAGCGTGCTTTTGATCTTATTAAAGCTTTGCTCCAGGATATTATCATCTTTGGTCCGTTCAAATTCGACAAGGTTGGGTTTCCAGTCATTCAACTGGCTTTTAAACAGCTTGACTTTCGGGGAATAATCTTTTTCCGAATCCAGTTGTATAAAGGTCGGCGGATTACTTTTAAAGCTGATCTTTTCTAACGAGCCGTTCAGGGTTTCAATATTGCCATCAATTTCTTCTTCCTGCATTTCGAGCCAGGTCTGAAAATCGGACATTTTCGTGATCATTTCCTCATTCAGGTATTTCTTGAACTGCAATTTGTATTGCACCAGCTCCTGTTCTTCTAAACGGGTCAGTGTAGCCAGGTATTCATCAATAAACTCCGCCCGGTCCCGAAGCCGGTGTGTATCGGCATTCCAGTCTTCAAACTGATCAATGATGTGTCTTTCGGGTTGGATAAAGGCCCGCATCAGGCCCTCTGCCTCACTTTCTAACTCACGCAGCCGGTCTTTCAGGGTCCCAATATCATCCCCGAGTTTTTGCTGCTTTTTCGCCCTTATCCCGTCGATGTTTTCAATATTCACTTCCACGTCCTGCATGAATTGGCGTTCAAACCGCGATAATTGTTCTTCGACGGCCATCCCTTCATAAGTATTCAGGGTATTGATCGCTTCACGCAATTTTTGTTGCTGCTGGCTGATACTGCCTTCCAGTGTCCTCAAATTGTCCTTGGTGATATCCAACTCTTCGGTGAGTGCCGCAATACTTTTTATCAGGCCTTCCATTTGCGCCTTCAGTGTTTTAACGCGGTCATTGGTTTCCTGCAGTTCGGCAATTTTGGAGTTGTTTTCCTGGATATGGGCGGATAAGGTCCACCAGTCAATCTTTTTATAGGCGTCGAATGCCAGGAAAGAGGTGATGTTTTCCGTTGACTTGCGGATTCTGGTCTCCTGGTTTTGAAGATAAGTGATCGTTTTTTCAGCTTCCCCGATCCTTGCGTTCAATTGGGTTGCGGCTTCCTTCAAAATCGATATCTTTTCTTTATTGTCCCAGCCCAGGATATAAAATTGCCTGTTTTTTATTTCAGGGCGGTCATCCTTTTCATGACGGGCAGCGTTCTTGGTCTGCCCCGCGCTCGTCAGTGCCTTATCCGACAGCCGGAAGATTTCCAGGTCATCGGTACAGATATAATTAAACTTTCGCTTGATCTCATTTTTTACCCATTCCGTGTAGGCCGATGCTTTGAACTCCAATTTGGTGATCAATTCATCGGGCTCGTTGGAAGGAAATATATCCGGCGCGACCGCCTTTTTATTAAATCGCTGATAGATGATCCGCCCGCGCAGATCATGCTGGTTGACATACTGGCTCACCTTGCCGTAGTATTGATCAGGTATGATCAGCTGCAAGGCGAAGTGGTGCAACAAGCGTTCAATGGCCGATTCCCACACAGCTTCCCTGCCGTTAATTTTGATCAGTTCCCCTACGAAGGGTATTTCCTGTTCCGTAGCCCCGGTGAATTCCAGCAGCTCCCCCCTGATCCGGGCCGGTGCCCCCGTGATATTGTTTTTTTGTGCCCGTAATACGCTGAGTTCGTTGGACAGGTCGTCAAACTCCTGTTGAAGAGTGTCGCGTGTCTTTTTGGCCTGGTAAATATCATCGGCTAACTTTTTCAATTCGGTCGTAAAAGCATTCTTCTTGTTTTTTACGGTTTGGATCTGCTCGTCAAACCGACCGACCGATTGCGGATTGGTCTGCAGGTCAAGCAATTCTGCCAGTTGATTATACCGCTGTAAGTCTTTTTCCCGGTCTTCCTTGTCACGCGTTAATTTTTTGTTGTCCTTTTCCAGGTCAGCTATTTGTCGGCCCACCTCGTCGGATTCGATCTGTACGGCGACCATGATCCTCTTGCCGTCTAATGCGTCAATTTTATCTTTCAGCTCACCGACAACGACGTCCACAGCGGCCTTTGCTGTCAACTCAACGTCCAGAAAGGTTTCGATCAGCCCTTTTGAGCGCGTGGCGAACCATAAGGGCAGGACGTTTTTGCAATCCTCCAAATATTTCAGGTTGACTTTTTGATGGGTTAAGGTGACACTGAGTTCCCGTATAGGGAGTAAAAGTTCTATTTGTTTGTTGATTTTTTCAATCGCCTGGTGGGCGTCGTTCAGGGTCCTGAAATAGGTTCTGACCTTTTGATACTCGGTTTCTGCATCCCGTTCTTCCAGCATTTGCAAACGGACGAATTCATCCAGGTTGCCTAACACTTTTAGACCGATGGTCTGACTAAAAAGGGTATGCGCCTTTTCAGAACGCATGCCGAATGTTTTACGCATAAGGCGGCCATATTCCCCGGGGCTGTCCGTTATCAGTAGCGGGTCTTTTGCTCCCTGTTTGGGGTATTTCTGCTTTAATTTTTTTTTCCAATCGCCGTTATGGTCAAATGGCATGAAGTCGGCGCTGATCGACAATTGCTTGTAGGCGAGAATAAAGGCTTTCTTTAATTCACCTCCGACAAACCAGCGGGCCTGCACCAGGGTAACGAATTGCGATTCGTTCTGAAAAACAGCCAATAATACCGACTGCGCTTGTGACTTATCCGGTCTTAGTTTTTTTATTTCACGCAGGCCTGTGGTTTCGTTCTCGGTCTCTCCGTATTCGCCGGTCACGTAACTGTCTTCGTTGCGTTCGCCCTTGGCACCCGCGGTCTGGTTGTAAAACCGCATTCTTTTCTCGGGTACCAATAGTGTGAGCAGCCCATCCACGAGCGTGGTTTTTCCGGAAGCATTGGCGCCGGTTAGCAGGGAGGTCTCGCCACCGGGCTCAATGGACCATATCTGATGGTCAAAGGTTCCCCAGTTCCATACCTCGTAAGTATGCAACCTGAAACCGCTTTCGTCGGGCTTGGTGCTAAACAGACTTAAATTCATCCTCTAATTGCGCTTTAAACTGTAATAATTCCTCATTGGTGATTCTTGCTTTTATGATCCGTCGCACCTCATAGGTGTTGTCCTCCGGATTGGCCGCATCCTGGCGAAGCGGCCTCAGAAAGCCCATCTTTTCACAACTATCCAGGTATTTATTCAACTCTTTAATGAATTTAACCTCGTTGGCCTTTTCCTTAAAGAACATTTCCAGCCGTTCACGGAATTGCTTGGGTGTAATATATAAATTTGCCGTTTCCAGGTCATTCGCCTCAAATTCCTGAAGCCACTCCCGCAGCAACACGCAGACCAGTGTCAGTTCATAGCTGAGAGGCATACGACGGATCAGGCCGATGGTTGTACCCATCTCATCCAGTTCCAGTTGTTTGAGGTAGGCATAACCATCACGCTTATCAACGATTAGCTCCAGCCCAATCTTTTCAAAATATTGCGCCAATTCGGGATGGTATCTGACCACATCCTGCCAAATCTCCTGGTCTTCGAATACCGGACCCTGTAAGAGTTTAACAGCTGATTTGGCAAAAATGGCAATTTGTGGTTTGGTATATTCCATGACATTAGTTTGAAAAGATGATTTGTGGAAGTTCCAGGTATTTTTTATCCGCCGGATCAAAACAAATGACTTCTTTGATGTCGGCATTGATGAAGAATTTATTGGACCGGTCAACCAGCGTAATATAAGCCATCAGCTCGGACAGCCCTTTGGTAATCCCTTTCTGATCGATCACTTCCTTTAAGGAAACCTGCTGTTTCTCTGAAAGCATATCCCGGATATGGCTCATAAGCAATTGTTTGTCGATCAGGTCCGCATTGAAGATTTTTGAAAAATCCTTGAGGTCATCCAGGTCGAGGACGGCGGCTTCAGCGGTAACGGAAAACGTCAGCTGATCCTGACGCTCGCCGAGTTTTCTTTCCATCGGGAAATAAAGTTCAGGCGATTCTTCTATTTCCATGTAAACCTCCCTGGAAAATACGTGGTTAACATTCCGAATAGCTAAATGCCTGATCCCAGCCATTAATTCTCTCGTTTTTTTGGATTCCAGCTGATCTTTGGAAACGATCTCCCGGCTAAGTTTGTCCGCCAAAATCCCGTTCTTTTCTAAGACCTTGCGCGCAGCGAGGTGCAGTAATGATTTTAATTTTCGCAGGGCACGGGATGGGTATTCTATATTCCGGTCTTCCAATACCTCATAAACTTCACTGGTGAGTTTTTTGAAATCCTGCTGGCTGGCGTCATCAAGCATAAACTGCCAAAAGGCATAGAAGCTTTTTCCCTGATCCGTTCCCTTAAGCTCGTACAGGGCATCAAATGTCTCTGCCAGCAATTTGCCTTTGGACAGGTCCTCCTGTTGTTGGCGTTCATAAATTTTCCGCGTAATTTCTTTAAAGTTATCCTCGACTTCTTTAAAATCACCGATAAGCTCATTAGCCAAACGGCTGACATCTTCATATCTGGATTTGATCTGGTAATCTTCATAGGTCGTCACATACCCAGCGATGGCAATGCTCCTGATTTCCTCCTCGATGGCCTGTTTCCGCTTTTCGAGTTCCGCTAGTCTTTTTTCTTTATCAGGATCGGCATTTTCAATGATATCCCGCAGTTTATGGAAGATATCCTTGAATTTGGATTCCGCACCTACGAATTCCTTTTCTTTTAACAGATCAAACACCTGGAAAACCTTTTCGACATGCTTGGAGACCAGCACTAATGGAACCTTACTGGTTTCGTCCATTACATTTCGCAAGTAGCCTGTCTCGATCCAACGGTCTAAATAAAGTTTGGCCTTTTCATCAAAATCCAGGATGAGTTTAGTTGTTTTAGTTTCTTCATCTTCTTCCGTATACTCTATTTCTTCCAGGAAGTCACCCAGTTTTTGGACGAGATATTCATAAGGGATCGTTATCTTATCATTCTTTTTAAACTCCTGATGCAGGAAGGTCACGATTAAGGGGAGGTTTCTTGCGCGCAGTAATTTGAACGTAACCGCTCCGTCAATTAGGGACTTTACTTTTAATATGGAATCAAGCGCATCCAGCATCGCATTAGCTCGTTAAGGTTCGGAATGAATCGAAAAAAATCTAAGCTATAAAATAATATCCGTTAAGTATAAAAGAAAATAAGCAGCAGGTTATGCCAAAATAAAGTTGCAGCCGATATGGTTGCTTTTTAAACGCGGATGTAAAAAATTGCAGTGATTAAGTCTAAATGTGCTGATAGCAGATATCGAACATTTTCTATATTTATCCAAATATGGTTAATCTAATTCAACAGATATGAAAGGGGCAGTAATTGAATATAAGGAAGATCGCGGATACGGATTTATCAGAGATGAGAATGGGGACAGCCGGTTCTTTCATATTGCAGACATGCAGGAAAAAAGTACATTTTTGGGCAATCTGACTGACTATTTTTATACAGAATGGGTTGACCGCCGCTGTTTTATCGTCACCTTTTCACCTTTGCAAAGCCAAAAAGGTCTGTCCGCAAAAAACATTAAACTAACGCAGGAGATATTAAACGACAAAACGATATCTGCGCCCATCGAGGTCAAGATCACCGGACTAAGAAATGAAGTCCATTCTTTAACGAGAATAACGCAAGGTTTTAAGAAAGGGGAATCTAAACCAGTTTTTGCAACTGCTGGAAGTAACGGAACCTACCGATTGGGGTATCCGGAAGTTACAAAAGAGCTCTTGATCGATTTTATCCGCACAGATGATATCGGCTGGGGCACCATAAGCGTCCGGGATTTGGTTCTTCAGATCAATGACCGGTCGAATATCACCGGAAAGCTGGTAGAGACTCTGCAACAAAAATTAATCGGAAAAGCAGCAAGAGTAAGTCGTTACCAGGATCGGTGGGTATTACGTGATCTTTCTCTCTTAAAAATATAAACCGGCGTTGCGATAAGAAAACGATTCGGCCGATTTGCGGGTTAGCAGCCGTTTATTTGATTAATTGGTTTAAATTATGAAAATAAGGCTGTTCAATCAGTAATTCCATGCCATCCGGCATTTTAATAGCAAATTTGGGGATAACGTAGTTGCCATTCAGCAATTCTTCGAGGTTATGCAAGGTTAACGTCGGATACAATGCATCGTACATGTATAAAGTCGGGGCATTAATGAGAAAAATGCCTTCTACCCGGTATGCGGCCTTATCCTCGATCTTAATATTATTAATCACTTCCAAGTGTACCAGTAACCGTTCGGTATTCGCTTCAGCAAACTTGATTTTATTATTGAGCTGGGTTTCATATTTCGGCTTAAAAGCGGTGTAATCACGTTTCCAGTTGAAATAGTCAAACCTCGATTTATTGTGCTTGCACTCCGCCACATAGAGTATCTTTTTTTGCTGATCAACAAATATCAGGTCGATTTCACCGACCCCAGCTATTTTCTCAATATTTAAATTGTTGCCTTTGTGCTGCTTCAGGCTTTTAATGCTTTTGTCATGGGGGATATTTTTCGCCTTCAGTAAGCTCACCGCCGCGTCTTCGAGCACATCGTCGTGGGTGCTTTCAAGGTGCTGAACAAAATCCTTGATGTTTTTATGTTGCTTCCATTCTTCGGCAACATGGCCCCACGGTAACGCGTTGGTGGTAAGCGTAACGAGGCTTTCCTGCCATCGGTTCCAGCCTGCCATAAGGTATTGTTTACCATCAATGGTGATCTCCACCAAGGGACGATACATGATGCGGCGAATATCTTGGCTTCTCAATATGCAATCTTCAAAACTTAGTACACTCTTCCTGGTAACTGTCAGACCCTCATAAAAGTTGATAGCCACGTCGCCAGCATCCCCGAATTTATCCTTAATCTCCTTGTAATATTCATCTTTAGGCATGACGCTTATCCGGAATACAGGCCTGTCGATTTGGTTACCCATGAACGAGATCAACTCGCCATAATCGACCCCCAACGCTTTCCACACATCAATAAGTTCTGTCATATTATGATAAATCGTGACACTCTTGTCATGATTCGGTATATCGCCCTCCAGGTAATCAAACAAGGCTTTGTAAGGTGGGCGCGAAGTCATAGCGAGCAGTCCCATCGCATCGACATCGATAGTCGTGGATTTAGGGAATAGTTGGCTCCTGGCGATTTCCTGGCTAATAATGAACGCCTGGTAGCCCAGGTAAAGCAGTTCGTCCAGTTTCTCGATATACGGCTTAACATTGGCCTTAATTTCCGCTAAGAAGTTTGGCGCGCCTTTAAGATCAAGGGTAACCGATTGCTCCAGGATGATGCGCAGGGTCCTGCGGATATTGGCCAACTCACTTTTGTCAATGGGTACGTCTTTTCCTGCGAGGATATCCTGATAGAGCTCATGTGTATTTTCTAACAGGTGTTGGACATACAAATAGAAAGAGGCCCTGGTCTCCTGCGCCAATGCTGCCATGAACAGTGATGCGCAGACGCTAAATGAGGCCTTTAGCCCCTCTTGCACCAAAGCCGGGTCTGAGACTTCTTCAGTCCCGTGCTTTTCTTTTACCGGCGCGCTGATTACCGGCCAGAATTTATCACTTAGGTCAAAGTTTATTAATGGTATTTCTAAATGCGGTTTAATTAATTTTACAGGCATGGTACCGGATTTGATTCACTCAAATTTAGTAAATCCTCACGCTTATATTCACCGCATTTTAGAGTTGAGTTCAAGTCGAATTAAAGGAATTTTGAATAGTAATGCCTAATATTTCATATTTTTATATTCGCGGTACACTACGCTTTCCGTAGTTAGATGCAAATACAAAATAACTATTGCAATTTCTTCGGTTAATACTATATTTGCATAACACTACACAATCCGTAGTAAAATGCAAACCAAAATAACTAATATTCACGGCTCCTCGTACAACTATTTGGAAGACTGTATCACTGAGATAAGGTCTAAAGGACGGTATGTGCTTACGCTCGAAGAAGTTAAATCAAAATTTGATCTTTCCGATAAAGCAGTCAACCAGGCTTTATACAGGCTTAAAGCTAAGAAGCGTATTGCCCAAATCAGGAAAGGCATTTACGCCATCATAACACCGGAATATCTTAGACAAGGCATGATTCCCCCTGCGCTGTTTATTGACGACATGATGCAGGCATTAGGAAAACCCTACTATGTCGGTTTATTATCCGCTGCTGCATTATACGGCGCTGCACACCAGCAGCCCATGGAATTTTTTGTCATCACCGAAAAGCCAGCCTTGCGACCCATCAGAAATAAAAAAGTCAAAATAAACTTTTATGTAAAAAAAGAATGGTCTCAGGATGACATCAGAAAGGTTAAAACCGACGCCGGCGATATCAGAGTATCAACACCTGAACTCACCGCATTAGATCTGATTTATTACCAGGAAAGCATTGGTTTAAGCCGGACCCTCACCATCCTGGAGGAACTGGCTAGCCAAATGAAACCCGCAATATTGAATCAGACAGTGCGACGCTACCCGCAGGTAACAGCAGTTCAACGTTTAGGATATCTCCTATGTAATGAATTGCAGGAGGCAAACCTTGCCGCACCGATGATTAAATATATCCATGAAAAAAAGGTGCTGACAATCCCGTTATCGACAAGTAAAATAAAGGAAGGTGAGCTAAATGAGCAGTGGAAAGTTATCAAAAATATTGAATTGGAATCCGATCTATGATTGCACGTAGGTATATAGAAGAATGGAAAGAATCTGCGCCGTGGCCTGATAATGCGCAGGTAGAGCAGGACCTGGTCATTGAACGGGCATTAGTGGAAATGTTTTCCGATGCCGTGATCCGCGAAAACTTGGCCTTCAGGGGCGGTACTGCATTTCATAAACTGTTTTTAAAGCCCCAGGTTAGATATTCAGAAGATATCGACCTGGTTCAAATAAAAGAAGGGCCGATCAATCCTATCTTAAAAAGAATACGTGAGCGACTGGACTTTTTAGGAACCAAAAGGGTCGTAAAACAAAAAGCCAATAACAACACCATTGTATACCGGTTTGAATCAGAAATAGCGCCGGTCATTAATATGGCTTTGAAAATAGAAATCAATTGCCGGGAGCATTTCAACGTGTTAGGGTTACAGGCATTTCCATTTGAAGTAAAAAATTCCTGGTTTAAGGGGGAATGTAAACTAACCACCTATCAATTGGAGGAATTGTTGGGGACTAAATTAAGGGCGCTCTATCAGCGAAGAAAGGGCAGGGACTTATTTGATTTATACTGGGCATTGACCAACCACGATATTGATATCGACAAATTGCTCCATTGCTATAGAACCTATATGGAATTTTCGGCTGGGCAACCACCTACGGCAAAAATATTTATCGCCAATATGGATGAAAAAATGAAGGATAAAGAGTTTACAAGTGATATTCACGTGATCCTCAGACCAGGGATTGATTATGATAATGAAAAAGCATACGAAATGGTAACCAATACGCTTCTCGAAAAAATATAATGTCAAATTTAAACAACATACCATCGAATTGGAAAGACGTTAAAATTGAAGATATTTCGTTGAGAATTCAATATGGATATACGGCAAGTTCCACCACCAGAAATACTGGAGTCAAACTCCTGCGAATCACCGATATACAAAATTACAAAGTTAATTGGGAACAAGTTCCCTACTGTTTAATAGATGAATATGATACCAAAAAATTTTTGCTTGAGAGTGGAGATATCGTTTTTGCACGCACCGGCGCAACGGTAGGAAAAAGTTATTTGATACAAGGCGACATTCCAAACGCTGTATTCGCATCTTATTTAATAAGAATCCAACTTTCAAGGTATATTAATCCCAATTACCTTTTCTATTTTTTTCAATCATCATCTTATTGGAAACAAATTGGGCTGAAATCAATTGGCATCGGCCAACCAAGCGTGAACGCTACGTCCCTATCAAGGCTCAGATTAGCCCTCGCACCATTAGCTGAACAAAATATTATCGTAAACAAATTAGAAGAGATTTTTAGTGCGATCAACAATGAACAAGAAACGTTAAGGAAAACGTCCCTAAAAATAAAACTATATAAAATAGCCTTGCTTAAAAATGCTTTTGAGGGAGGCCTGACAATGAAATGGCGGGAAAATAATGGAAATGGGAACGCAAAAATGACGCATGAAATGGCCGGTGGAAAAGAGCCAAAAAAGCATCGGGACCCAATCACTAAAATTGGAATTCCGGATAGTTGGCGTTGGACAAATATAGGAGCGCTATCATCTTCATTAAAAAACGGGATTTATAAATCGTCGGAATTTTATAGCGAAGACGGGACAGCATGTTTAAGAATGTATAATATTGGTGAAGGTAGAGTCTTATGGCATGATATTAAAAGAATGCGTCTAACTTCGTCCGAACTAGAGGAATACAGTTTGCATGAAGGTGACTTGCTAGTGAACCGGGTAAACAGTCGAGAACTTGTTGGTAAAACAGCGGTTATTCCAAAATTCATGGAAACTTGTGTTTATGAAAGCAAGAATATCAGAGTGCGCCTCCTGATTCCAGAACTATCTCAATTTTTAAATTACTGGTTCTTGTTTGCTGCAAATAAATTCTTCAGTAAAAATGCCCAACAAACTGCTGGCATGGCATCAATTAACCATGAACAATTGGCTTCGTTCGCGGTACCGCTACCTAGTTTATCTGAAGCAATCCTGATCGTTCAGGAAATTGAAGAAAGATTTACGCTTTCGGAAAATTTAGAAAAGGCATTAAGAAATGGCATTGCTGACCTTGAAAATTTTAAAATATCAATTTTAAACAAGGCTTTTTCAGGGCAACTCGTTCCTAATTTAGATAGCAAAAATGTCGTTGATGATTTGTTACTGTTAATAAAAAATGAAAAAATACACTATCAAAAGAATATTGTAGTAATAAAAAAGCCTAAATCAAACATTATGAACAAAGCACAAGAAATTTTAGAAATTTTGGCCGGCTCTGATACCCCTTTACCAGCAAAAGATGTGTGGCAAACAAGCAAATTCAAGGATAATATCGAGACATTTTACGCAGAGCTGAAAAAGATCGAAAGTCAAATTATTGACGATAAAATTGGTACGGAATCATATTTAAGCATTCGACATGAGAATTGATAAAGTTTATATTGAGGACTTTAAAAACCTGAAGAAATTCTGCATTGACCTCGATACAGAACAAATGAATACCGTTTTGTTGGGGAAAAACGCGACTGGAAAATCGAATTTTATCGAATCCCTCGTACTTATTTTCAAATTCTTAGATTTAAGTACTGAGAATAAACGGGACTTCCCCGAATTTAATTACTGGATTCAGTATACCTGTAGAAACAATACGATTGAAATTGACCATCTAAGTAAGGGATATAAAATATTAATAAATAGCGTAGAAACCAGTTTTTCAAATTTCTTTTCGGACGAAGGAAAGGCTAAATACCTTCCCAAATATGTATTCACTTATTACTCTGGATTAAGTGACAGGCTGGACAAGGCGTTTTGGAAACATCAAAACCAGTTTTATAAAGAAATAATAAAAGAAGACTTTGATAAAAACAAGCTTGATAATCTGCGGCGGTTATTCTATGTGAAGCAAATTCATAGTTTTTTTGTCCTTCTCGCATTCTTTTCCTTGCCAAATATGGAGAAAAAGTCAAAAGACTTCCTAAAAAATATATTGGGTATTGAAGGGCTTGAATCTATTTTATTTATCATTAAACAGGCTACTTGGATAAACAAGAGAGGGGACAAAAGGTTTTTTGGTGCTGTTGGATTGGTTCAGCAATTTTTGTCCGTATTATGGGATTATTCGTTGGCGCCTATTCATTTTAAAGAAACTGTTTACCCGGATTTCAGGAGCAAAGGAGTATATCAGGAACAGCTATATCTTTATCTATCTGATAAAAAGAAATTAGAAGATTTCGCGAGCAAATATTTTGATATTAATAGTGAGATACCTAATAACACTTTCTTATTCAAAGCCCTGGAAAGCACATATATCTCTGAGCTTTTATCTGAAGTAAAAGTTAAGGTCAGGAAAACTATAGACGGCCAGGTAACTTTTAAAGAATTAAGTGAAGGAGAGCAGCAACTGCTCACCGTAATAGGTTTGCTGATTTTTACAAGGGAGGACGAGTCATTAATTCTTTTAGATGAGCCTGACACACATTTAAACCCCATATGGAAATATGATTATTTACATTTCCTGACAAATTTGGTTAAGTCAAAAGAACGATTAGAGAATGACGAAATTAATGACGATTCTAATGAGGACAGCACTACCCAAATTTTAATAAACACTCATGATCCCTTAGTTATCGGTAGCATGTTGAAATCACAAGTAAGAATGTTCGTAAGAAATGTTTCAAAAAATGATCTTCCAGACGTGATAGGTAATGATAATACATTTAATAAATTAAAAAGGAAGGCTTTAAAGGAGGCATTTGAACCGGACATTAACCCGAGGGGCCTTGGAGTGGCAGGCATTTTGACAAGCGAATTATTTGGTTTAAAGACCATAGTGGATCGGGAAACGGGGAAATTATTAGAAGAACGCAATAATCTACTGTATAGACAAAGTAAAGGAGATGCAACAGAATCCGACTTATTGCGATTACAACAATTATTCGAAGAACTAAGCAATCAAGGCTTTAATCATAACTTCAAAGATCCCTTATACACAGAATATATTATAAACAAGATGAAGGAGGCTGACAATTCTCTATGATGTACATTGACAAAAGTAGAATTCAAATTCTCAATGATAAATGGACAATACGTACAACTGCTTTCTTACGAGATATGACCAAGGCTGTTTCCAAACCGGATAGAGATTCTATTATTGATAAATATCAAGGATATTGGAAAGTATTTAAAAATCAATTAAAGCAGCTTTCTTATAATAAATGCTGGTACTCCGAAACAAAAAACCCTTATTCTCACTACCACATTGATCATTTTAGGCCCAAAAAGAAAGCCATTGAAATCGACGGTGTCACTGAAAGGGACGGTTACTGGTGGCTGACTTTCGATATTTCAAATTATAGGTTATCTGGCAGCGTTGGAAATACTAAAAAGGGTAATCATTTCGCTGTCGCTTATAACAAAGTAATTCAACCCGGCCCCGTAGATGACGAAGGTTACTATTTACTAGACCCATGCAATTTACACGATGTGCAGCTATTAAATTTTAGCCAAGATGGCAGGGCGATTGAAAGCGCACCTGAAAACGAAGAGAAATGGAATTTCGAACGAGCTAAGTATACCATTGAGACCCTCGATTTAAATTATCCCGACTTAATCGAGGCAAGGCTTCAAAAGTGGCAAGAAGTAACTATTGTCATAAAAAAAGTTACCAAATTAAACATGGAATATAATGCTCAAGCATCGGCATCGAAACTATCTGACCTAAATTCAGCAAAAAACGAGATTCGCAAGTTGCTTGCACCTTGTTCAGAATTGACCGCCACTGTAAAAAGTTGCCTCAGATCTTCAGGCCAAAATTGGGCCTATCGGATTTTAGAAGAGAATATAGGTAATGAATATTGCAATTGATTTTAATGTAGACTTATGACAGCAAATAATTTGGTTCAAAAAATCTGGTCATTTTGTGATACCCTGCGGGATGATGGATTGGGCTACAACGATTACTTGGAACAACTAACTTATCTACTATTCTTAAAAATGGCCGATGAGAATAGAAGTAAATATAATTTACCTGCAATTTGCGACTGGCAGGATTTTATAAACAAAAAAGGCGGCGATTTATTAGAACAATATGAGCAAATATTAAAGGCCCTTTCGGAAGCTGGCGGTATGCTTGAGAAAATATTTTCCAATTCACAAAACAAGATTCATGATTCTGTCAAACTTAAACGGCTCTTAACCTTAATCAATGAAGAAGATTGGACATCAACCGGGTATGATATTAAAGGTGAGATATACGAGTCCTTGTTACAAAAGAATGCTGAAAACAGTGGAGCCGGTCAATATTTTACTCCGCGCTCAGTAATTCAGGCAATGGTTGAATGTTTAAAGCCTTTGGCAAATGAAACAATTGCGGACCCATCTTGCGGAACAGGCGGATTTTTTCTTGGCGTATTAGACTATTTAAGAAAAGAAAACAATCTAACTCAAAGCGATTTTGAATTTATAAAGTTTAAAATGTTTCACGGTTGGGAAATAGAAAAATCAACTGCAAGGCTCTGTCTAATGAACCTCTATTTACATGGAATTGGCGATCTCAAAAAAACACCCGATATCCATATTACCGATAGCTTAAAAGTATCGCTGAAACAGTCCGTAAAAATTGTATTAGCGAATCCGCCGTTTGGAAAAAGTAGTAGCGATACCCCTACTACAGATCCTATTCAAGCCAAAAAAGAAGGTTATTTTCTTCGAGATGATTTTTGGGTATCAACAGGAAATAAGCAATTAGCCTTTTTACAACACATCGTATCAATGTTGGCCGAAGGCGGCCGTGCGGCTGTCGTTCTCCCTGACAATGTACTATTTGAAGGTGGTGCGGGTGAAGTAATAAGGCGAAAGCTGCTGGAAGAAATTAAGCTCCATACCATTTTAAGATTGCCTACTGGCATTTTTTATGCCCACGGTGTAAAAGCAAACGTGCTTTTTTTTGAAAAGTGTGTGTCGTCAACTGATCCGTCCACAAAAGAAATTTGGTATTATGATTATAGGACAAACATCCATCATACCCCAAAACAAAATCCACTAAGGTTTGAAAACTTGACCGACTTCTTAGAGTGTTATAAACCAAACGATATAAATGATAGAATCGAAACATATAATACTGATAATCAAACTGGACGTTGGCGTAAATACACGTACGAAGAATTGGTTTCGAGAGACAAGGCAAATCTCGATATAACGTGGATCAGTGACGATAGCATGGTTGATTTTGATAATATTCCTGATCCAGACGAGCTATTAAACGATATTATAGAAAATATAGAGAGTGCTTTAATCAATATAAAAACGATAAAAGAAAGTTTGTCCAATTAATTTTTCTTTAACCCCTTCTAACATTACCTCAACCTGATTATGAATGATAACAACATCCAAATTCAATTCAAGTATCTTGATATTGAAAACTGCTTTAAGAACTTTTATGTGGTGCCTGATTACCAGCGTGAATATGTCTGGGCAGAAACCCAGGTAAATCAATTACTAGAAGACGTATATGAAGAATTTGATAATAACAAACTCAAAGAATATTTCATTGGAAGTACCGTCGTTTTCAAAAATGAAGATGCGCTGTTTGAATTGATTGATGGGCAACAAAGAACCACGACCTTGTTTATAATCGTTTGCGCGTTTAAAAAGGTATATAGGGAACTAGGCATTGATATCGATACTATCGAACGAATGATCAAGGATAAAACAGTTAACGCCTCAGGAGATAGTGTTGATCGTTACAAATTGGAGTTACAATATAAAGACAGTTCGAACATCCTGGTAAAAATTGCTGATAATCTTGACCGGCCATTAACGCTAGTGGGTTCCGCAGAAAGGTTATTCAATGCCTATGAAGCAGTTGTTACTTTTTTGAGAGAACGTTTTAAAGGAGAAGCTGACCCATTGAAACGTTTTTTTGTATACATCTATAGAAAGTTGAAGTTTATTCAAATCGAGACGCCCGAAATAAACGACGCACTTAAGATTTTCGAGACCATTAACGAAAGAGGTGTTGGTCTAAATCCTATGGATTTGTTAAAGAATTTGCTGTTTAGAAATGTAGGCCGGGACGACTTTAACGATCTAAAAGATAAATGGAAATCCTTAATCAAATTACTGGAAACCAACAACGAAAAACCCCTGCGCTTTCTACGATACTTTATCATGGCGAATTATAAAGTAAACAACCAACGGGGCGAAGAGGTCATTAGGGAGGAGGAGATATACAAATGGTTTGTGAAGCCGGAAAATGTAATACAATGTAACTATCAAAAAAAGCCTTTTGAGTTCGTTGACCTGATGTTGGACAATGCTATCTGTTACGTTAATTTCTTTAAAGGATTAAATCGTGACGGAGGTAAAAATGTTTATTTAGATAATATCGCCAAATTGGGCGGTGGGGGCTTTAAACAACATTTAATTTTATTACTGGCCGCAAGAAATTTACCAATTAATCTTTTCAATTATTTTGCCAAACAGGTTGAGACACTGGTTTTTTATTATTTTCTTACCCGGGAGCAGACCAAAGAGTTTGAGCGAAATTTTTCAAAATGGGCTAAAGAAATCATCCAGATCAAATCACCGGATCCGCTAAAGGTGTTTATCAAAAAGTATTTTGAGCCAGTCATATTGCAAAAAGAAAACGAATATAAAATTCGATTCATGGAAACTCGTCAAAATACGGTTCAACAGTATCGTCTACGCTATATTTTGGCAAAAATTGCTCAATATGTTGACCAGGAAAGGATGGGGGCTTATAATCCGCAAACACTTGACGGATACATCACAAAAGGAATTGAAGTTGAACATATTCTTCCACAAAATCCCGAAATTAGCTTAAGGAATGAGTTTGGGGACGAATACGATGACCTAAAAATTCGATTAGGAAACCTTACGCTTCTTGAAAAGTCGATGAATGTTGTTGTCGGCAATGATTTCTTTGTGATAAAGGTAGTCGAATATGCAAAATCGCCGTATTACATTTCCAAGTCAATCGCCGCCCTTGACGTTATTGGTGTGAACTCTTCAATTAACAGGTTAAACATGAAGCTTAAGTCTTACAATCATTGGGATAAGGAGACAATATTGGACCGGCAAGAAATGTTGTATAGACTTTCAAAAGATATTTGGAAAATTGAAGTCTAATGTATTATTTACCTTGCTGAAATAAAATTGTTTCCTGACTGAAAAAAAATCTGTCCAAAGATTTCAGCTCCCTAAAAGGCGGTTTCAAAGCTTTGATGTTAAGGCGTTTAAGTCCCTAATCTCCTGAAAACAGGTTGGACTTTAGGCCTGTTAAGCCTCGGGAATAACATTCTCAGGATTATTAACTTGTTATTAAAAAAAGCATCAAAATAACTGATAATCACTCATGCCAGAGATGAGCAATTGATTGATTTGCATCCTCAGTTAAGCGGCGTCTGAACACTTGCCCATACGCGTTTTCAATGATTTCATGTCCCGGCTGACTTTCTTTTCCTTTACCCTTGCATACAATTGTGTAGTTGTAATTTTCGTATGGCCTAGCATTTTACTGACAGACTCGATAGGCACATCATTTTCTAATGTTACGGTGGTCGCAAAAGTATGTCTGGCGGTATGGGTGGTTAGGTTTTTGTTGATCCCGCACAAATCGGAAATTTCTTTCAGATAGGCATTCATTTTCTGATTGCTTTTCATCGGCAAAATTTTGCTGTTCGCTAAACAGACAGGGTGATCTTTATATTTATTTATGATAGCGATAGCCTTGGGCAATAGAGGCACATTTGCCTCTATCTTGGATTTTGTTCTGCTGGTATTGACCCACATCTCACCATCTTTGCCGACAACAAGGTGTTCAGGAGTTAGTTTAAAAGCATCCACAAAGGCATATCCTGTGTAGCAGGAAAATAAATAGCAGTCCTTTACTTCTTCCAAACGGGCTATAGCAAACTTCTTTTCTTCTAAAGCCGTTAACTCATCTTCTTCTAATTCAGTGCGCGTGGTTTTTTTAGTGGTGCATACGAAGGCGGTAAACGGATTAAAAGTGATCCAACGGTTATGTACGGCAATATTGATAATCCGCTTCACTCTCTTGATGTAACTCATCACTACGTTATGACTGATGTTATCATGCACCTTCAGGTAGTGTTCAAATGCAGTTATGAAAGAATACTCGAGAGTGTCGAGGTACAAGTCCTTTTTTCCATATTTATAGGCAATAAATTCGGCAACCTTAGTTCGTATTGTCTCATATTTAGTGTGAGTGCCTTTAACGAAATCTTTGCCGACTAACTCCTCTACATTTTTGTTATGTTCATCAAATACTTCAAGAAGGCTCCGACGAACTGCTTCAATTCCTAAGTATTTATTTTTGACGTCTTCAGCAGTTAGGTGCAGCCCTCTTTGTTTGAAGTCCATGTAAATCGCATGGAGATCATTATTAACGGAAATAAGGTGTTTATTAAAGAGCCGGGTGTCATTGCTGTTACCCGTCATAAACCCACTCTTAGCGTCCCATTTGTCCGGGCTGACTTTCTTTTTTAAAGAAATTTCAGCTCGTTTCCCCATTACCGTTACCCTGGCATACACAGGTAATAATCCATTGACATCCGCTTTAGCCCGGTTTGCCCAGCATAAAACAGAAAAGCTTTCAAAATTTTTCATTTTTAACTAATTTTTAGTGTTCCGAATTAAGTTTTCTTGACATTTTTTGAGCTGTTTTGATATCATTTGATACCATTTCAACTAATTCAAAATCAATCAATTAGTCTCTAATTCGGTTACCAAATTAGTCATCCTCAATGGGTAACCGAATAGGTAACCGAGGGTATACTAAAACTTGGGTTGAAATGAGCGGATTTGACATAAAAAAACCGCTTAAATCATTGATTTAAGCGGTTTTGAGTGGTTTTGACACTCTTTTAGCGGAATGGACGGGACTCGAACCCGCGACCCCGTGCGTGACAGGCACGTATTCTAACCAGCTGAACTACCACTCCATTTGTCCGCGCTCGAGCAGACTTCCCGGTTAGGGACGGCAAATATACGCACCATTTTTAACTAAGCAAAGTGTTTTTTAAAAAACTTGACGAGCGCATGTTTCGCACCTCTGTCAATTTTTATGAAATAGAATACGCCTGCGAAGGCAGACCATTGGTAAATATGATTTTGTTTATTATTCGGGCTGCCAAGGCCAAACTGCGGCAAATGTTTATTTATGATTTTTTTCTAAAAAAGTGGGCATCCCAGAAAACATCCGCAGGTTTTCATAAAATATTGTCGCAAAGGCAAATAAAATTTGCGTTTCTCGACAAAAAACCTGTACATTTATTGCCTAAGATTAAATACCCCCTGGCAAAATAATATTTTAAATCAAGATAATTAGGATACCGGGGATGTGATAAAATTTTAATTGTAGTTTTTTGGGGAAAGCCTTCCGTTAACCAACGGAAGGCTTTTTATTTAATGTGCATCCACGGGCATTTTTGCGGCCTTTTTAAAAGGCTGAAGGTAAAGCAGCGGTATTGAAAATAGCATTACCAAACCGGATATCCAATATGCATCATCATAGGTAAGCAGCAGCGACTGCCGTGTTACCGCGCCTTCAATGGCGGCATATGCCATGTGGGTAGCATCACTTAATGATTTGCCTTTCGCCATAAAGCCCTGTATCAGGAAATTGAGCCGCTGATTAAATGCGTTATTGTAGGGATTAATATTGGTAAGCAGGTTACTCCGGTGAGTGGCGGTGCGGATATGGATGATGGTGGTAAGTACTGCAATACCGAAAGAGCCCCCTAATTGCCGCATCATGTTATTCAAGCCAGTACCCTGGCCCAGTTCGGGTCCTTTTAGGTCGGCTATCGCCAATGTGGTAAGCGGAACGAACAATAAGGCCATTCCGACGCCCCGTATCAAAAGCGGGATCAGCACGTCTGCCTGACCAGTTGCGAGTGTCGAATTGCTCAACATGGTTGTGAACACAAAGAACAGGAACATCCCTGCGGTGGCCATAAATTGTGCGGGTACGCCACCGTTCAGCATTTTGCCGATGAATGGCATCATAATGATGGTACACAAACCGCCGGGAAACAATAGTTCGCCGGTTTGCTGCGCGGTAAACCCAAGCAAATTTTGACAGAATACCGGAAAGACAAATACCGAACCATATAGCCCGAAGCCGAGCACAAATGACGTAAACATCCCTACGGCGAAGCTTCGATGCCGCATGATGCCAAAATTGACAATGGGGTGGTCGGTGCTCAATTCGCGCCAGATGAAACATAACACGCCCAGTATTGCCGTAACAGTGAGCACCAGGATATATGTTTTTGCGAACCAGTCTTCGGATTCACCCTTTTCAAGGATGGTTTGCAGACTGCCGACCGCAACGGCCAGCAACCCAATTCCCCACCAGTCTACGGGTTTTCCCTGCCCCTCCTTTGGCGTGCTGCGCACAAATGTGTAAGCACAAAAGGCCGCGATGGCGCCGACAGGAATATTTACATAGAATATCCAACGCCAGGTGGCGTGATCGGTTATATAACCGCCTATGGTTGGGCCTACAGTAGGACCCACAACCGCGCCCAAACCGAACAAAGCGGTTGCTGTGCCGATCTGCTCGCGCGGCCAGGTCTCGATCAGGATAGCTTGGGAGGTTGAAATAAGGCCCCCCCCTGCAAACCCTTGTATCACCCTGAATAGGACGAGCTCGCTAAGGCCGCTGGCATTTCCGCACAAAAAGGAAGCTATAGTGAAAACGATGATGGATGTAATGAAATATTGTTTACGTCCGAAGCGGCTGCCCAGCCATCCCGACATAGGCAGGACAATTACATTTGCTACCGCATAACCGGTAACTACCCAAGCTACATCTTCGAGCGTAGCGCCAAGGTTACCCTGGATTTGGGGCAAAGATACATTCACGATGGTGGTATCGATCAGCTCCAGTAGGGAAGCTACGATAACTGTGATGGTGATGATCCACTTTTTAAAGCCTGTTTCAGCCATTGTATTTTAGTTCATGGTTCATGGTTCATAGTTCATGGCGGCGGGTAGCGCCGCGGTGAGCTACTTGCGATGAACCGGTGGTAATTTTTAATTCATAGTTCATAGCGGCTGTAACGCTGCAGTGAGCTACTTGCGATGGACGGTGTTTAATTTGATCATAGTTCACGTTCATGGCGGCCACGGGGGGGGGAACGCCATGATCTATCAACCGGGAACTATTGTTTTATGATCACAGAAACATTAACACTCATCCCGGGCGTTAGCTTGCGCAGTGTTGCTTCGTCTGCATTGATCAATATTTTTACGGGCACACGTTGCACCACTTTTACAAAATTGCCGGTGGCATTATCGGGTGGCAATAAAGAGAACTTGGCGCCCGTTGCCGGTGAAAAATTGTACACCTTGCCGGTCAGCTTCAGGTCGGGGTAGGCGTCTACCTGTATCTCCACCTTTTGGTTGGGGCGGATATTATCCAGCTGCGTCTCTTTAAAATTAGCGGTGATATATATACTCTTGTCGTTAACGATGGAAAACAAGGTTTGTCCCGCCTGCACTAATTGACCTATCTGCACATTCTTTTTTGAAACCACCCCACTTGCGGGCGACAAAATATGGGTGTATGACAACTGTAGCTTCGCATAATCCACATCGGCCTGCCGTTGTGTAACCCCTGTGTTAGTAACGCTCAACTGGTTTTTAGTGGCGCCCTCCTGCTCCACAGCAGCTTTATATTGATCCTGGGCAGCCCTTAGGTTAGCCTGTGCAGTTTCCAGGTCTGCTTTTGATTGGTCAAACTGCTGGCGAGTGATGGAGCCATCCTGCACCAGGTTGGCATACCGGGCGTAATCCTTGCTTACCTTATCCAACTGTGCCTGGGCCGATTCAACTTTAGCCCTTGCGCCGGCCGAGTTGGCCGCATTTTCGTATATCTGCGACTGGCCTACATTTACACCGGCGCTGGCACCCGTTTTTGCCGCCATAGCCTGTTCCAGCTTCACGCGGTAATCGCGGTCATCAATTTTAACCAGCAGCTGGTCCTTATTAACATGGGTGTTTTCCTGAAAGTAGATGCTGTCCACATAGCCGCCGACACGCGCAACCACCGGGCTGATATCGCCGTCGATCTGCGCATCATCAGTATCTACGTGCTTCCCGTAGTAGATATATTCTTTTATACCGAAAATGATACCCGCCAAAAGTATTACACCCAAAATGATGGGCAATACCCTGTTCGGTTTCTTTTTGGTTTCGTTTTCCTGAGTTTCGTGAGCTTTTGCCATTGTATTTTTAATTTGTGTGTTTGTGATTGAGCGTGTTAGTGAATGAAAAAGGGTGCGTTGGTTAGTCTAAATTATCCGCACTTCTGTATCCCGCACTTGCGGGACTCATCCGCACATTTATTTATTAAGTTTCCCGGTTGATTTTAGTAGCGTATAATAAGCCAGCCCTGCATCTGCCTTTGCCAGCTCCAGGTTTATCTCGGCCTGGTACAGCAGGGTTTGTGCATCAGCCTTGTCGGTTGCCGAAGCGATGTTGCTTTTGTATTTCGATTCCAGGATCTTGTTATTTTCGCCCGCCTGGTCAATAGACGCTTGCAGCAATTTTATTTTATCGCGCGCCATCACGTAGTCCTGGTAATCCTGGTTTACCTCGCGCCGCACCTTGTTTGCCGTTATGGAGTGATTAAGCTCAACCTCGTCACGCTGAATTTTTGCTTCCGACACTTTGTTTTTGTTGGTCCAAAGAGTCGAAAAGTTCCAGTTGATACCGACGCCAAGTGTAATTGGCAGAATATACGAACCGGTGCCAGGCAGCGGGTTTATCCGCGTATCGATATAATACGCCGATGCGGAGGCAACGACAGAAGGCGCTGTATTGGCCGATATATTTTTGATATTGGTTTCAGCCACTTTACCGCGAATATCCAGCGAGCGCAATTCAGGCCGCTGGGCCAGTGCCGTGTCGATATAGCCGGAGGCCGGTCCGATAAGCCGATCTGCTTCGTTGATCTCGTTGATGTTAAATTGGGTACTTTCGGGCAGGCCAAGCAAAATGCACAGGTTGTAGTTTACTATTTTCCGGTTTGTTTCCAGGTCTATACCGTTTAGCTCCACGTTTGCACGTTGCAGCTGAAACCGGAGCACATCATTTTTAGTAACTATGCCCTGGTCAAAAAAGCGTTGCGCCTGTTTGATCTGTGCATCAATTGTAGCCAGGTTTTGCTCAACCACTTTTTTGCTTTGTATTACTTTGTACAAGGCATAAAACTGGTTAATTATGTCGTATGCTACTGCATCCTTATCATTGTCTGCATCAACACGAGCCTCTTCAGCAAGCAATTGGGTCGACTGTTCCGCATATTTAAGCTTGTTGCCGCCGAATATCACTTCGTTAAGCGAGGCAGTGCCCAGATATGCGTTGGCATCTTTAGGCAACGAAAGACTTGCTGGCCCAAAGTTGAGTTTATTAGCCGGAATTTCGGCCCGATCGTAAGTAAAGCTTGCCTTACCGGTTGGCAGGCCGCTGTCTTTTGCCTGTTCATATTGCGAAATAGCCTGGTCGATCTTTGCCTTCGACAATTTTACAATATTGCTGTTGGCTACACCAAGCTTAAGGGCCTCGTCAAGCGTAATCGTTCTCTCCTGGCAAAAAGCATGGCGGCCGAGAGGCAATAACAGGATGAGCAGGGGAATTAAATAATGTTTGGTCATGGTTTTCACAGTATAGCAGATAATGGGTTTATTTAGCATTATTGTTGTCGGTAGTTAAGTAAGCTTTTAAAAGCCGCTTCATATAGCTTTTTACCCGGGGCTTTATTTTCTCTTCCAGGTACTTTTCGTCGCGAATGTCGTGGCCTAATATTAACGAGGATAGGTGCGGCGTGTTAACGATATAATTTTTTGTGCCGAAAATGGTGGCGATCACCAGTTGTGTGTCGATATCTTTGACAAATGTTTTGTTTTTTATCCCTTCGTCCAGGATCTTTTTTATTTCCACCACGTTAACCATCAATATCTCGGTTATCTTGTCGGTCAGTTCCCAGCGTTTGTTCATGGTCAGTTCGCGGTTGATCAGTTTCTGGAAACAATTGTTTACAATGATCCGCTCCACATAATTGTCGATGCATTTGGCCAGCTTATCCCACGACGACATACTGCCATCATTGCTGATATTTTGAAGCAGGGTTTGGAACGATGCTATTTTCCTTTCGAAAATGGCGAGGAACAGCCCTTCCTTCGACCCAAAATAGTAATTCAACATGGCCATATTAACGCCCGCTTCGCCTGAGATCATCCGGGTTGAAGCGCCATCAAATCCAAGATCCGAGAACACTCTTTCGGCCACGTCAAGGATGTGATCTTTCTTGTCTATTTTATCTTTGTCCATTGCTTTTTCCTGAACAAAATTAATCAAACGATTGATTGAGCGTGTCATTTAAATGCAATCTTGGTTTAAGTGTTTGATACCCAACACAAAAAATCAATCAATCGATTAACAAAATACGAAGCAGCCTCTTCTTCTTTTTCAATTACGACCCACCCGTCACAAAATGGACGGCCAACTTACTTTTGAGTCCGTGAGTTTTATTAAGACGATTAAAAGAAGATATTGCTTTAATTTTTTTGAAATAATTTAAAATGGCAAGCGGCTATTCGACAATGGGTTATATTATTTTGAAGTAGTTGTGTTCAGGGATGTCGTTTGATATGGAAATGGCAGCTAGAAAATGAAGTGCAGGTGTCACGCTCTCCGCGTGTTGTCGCACCCGATTGGATGGGGCGTGATATCTAACTGACGAAACACCCTGGCAGAAGAAAATCGTCACAGATGCCTGTTTTCACGCGAACGGTCCCAAAAAACGCCCAAAAACCAACATCGAATCCGTGTAATCAGTGAAATCGATCCAAAAAAATCTGTGATCAAAAAAAGCCCCGGTTAACCATTCCGGGGCTCCACTAAAATTAAACTATAAAACTGAACACAAAACATCTTTTTGAGCTGAAAGCTGAAAGCTGAAAGTCCAAAGCTTAAAGCTTCATTTTAAAGCAGAAAGCAAAAGCTTTCTGCTTCGTCAACTGCATCCCATCGAATTCCCGCAGTTCAAACATTTATAGCAAGTTCCCGAACGCAGGGTGGTGTGGCCACATACGTTACACGCCGGCGCGTCGCTTTGCACGCCCATGCTTAAATCAACGCTATATTGCTTTTTAACGCTGCTACCGCTATCTCCGGCGGTCTTCACAGAAACCGGTTGATAAACATTCGTCTCGTCCGTATTAACATCATCATCCGGCATCATCGGGTTGCCGGTAACGCCATTCTGTTCGGTAATTACATGGACCAGGTCGGTGCGGTTTTGATACTCGTAACCCAGCATCCTGAAGATATAATCGATAATGCTGGTCGCGCTTTTAATATTGGCATGGCCAACCACCATCCCCGCAGGCTCAAACCGGGTGAAGGTAAATTTTTCCACATACTCTTCCAGCGGCACACCGTACTGCAAGCCCACTGAAACGGCAATGGCAAAACAATTCATCAGCGACCGGAAAGTTGCACCCTCCTTGTGCATATCTACAAAAATTTCCCCCAGGGTGCCATCCTCATACTCGCCGGTGCGTACGTAAACCACCTGCCCGTCAATACTCGCCCTTTGGGTATAGCCGTAACGTTTTGCAGGCAAGCTCTTCTTTTGCACCACCCGCGACAACTGCCGCATAAAATGCGTGTCCTTTGATTTTTCAATGATAGCCACCGCAGCCTCGATCACCTGCTCAGAGGTAAGATCGGCCAGCTTTACGTTGGCCGCCTCGCCCAAAACTTCCTCGACAGTTTCCAGCTTCTCATCTGACTTTTCTTCTTTAACGTCCGATTTCGTCGACAGCGGCTGCGATAGTTTGCACCCATCACGATAAAGCGCGTTTGCCTTCAGGCCGAGGCGCCAGGAAAGTTCGTAACAATCTTTGATCTCTTCAACCTTCGCCTCGTTCGGCAGGTTGATGGTTTTGGAGATGGCGCCCGACAGGAACGGCTGCGCGGCCGCCATCATTTTGATGTGCCCGTGCGAGTGGATATACCGTTGGCCCTTTGCACCGCATTTGTTGGCGCAATCAAATATGGGGTAGTGTTCCTGTTTCAGGTAGGGTGCGCCCTCGATTGTCATGGTGCCGCAGATGTATTCGTTGGCATCGGCGATCTGTTTGCCGGAGAAACCCAATGCCCTTAGCAGATTAAAATCAGAGGCGTTGTATTGTTCGGGCGTAAAGCCAAGCCGTTTCAGGCAATCTTCGCCCATTGACCAAACATTAAAGGCAAAACTGATCTCGAATGCCGAAACGATACCCTTGTCCAGCTTTTCCAACTCGTCATCGGTGAGGCCTTTCGCTTTAAGGGTCTCAAAATTAATAAAAGGCGCCCCCTTTAAGGTGGCGGCGCCTTTCGCGTAGTTTATAATTGCAGTGACTTCATGTTCGGCATAGCCCAGGTTGCTTAGCGCTTCGGGCACCGCCTGGTTAATGATCTTAAAATAACCGCCGCCGGATAGCTTCTTAAATTTTACCAGCGCAAAATCAGGCTCGATACCGGTCGTATCGCAATCCATTACCAGGCCTATTGTGCCGGTTGGGGCCACAACAGTGGTTTGCGCGTTGCGATAGCCATATTTTTCGCCCATCTCCACAGCTTTGTCCCAGGCGTTGCAGGCGGCCGACAGCAAATAGTCAGGGCATTGCATCTGGTCGATACCCGGAGGATGTATTTCCAGGCCGTCAAAATTATCGGTTGAATTATACGCGGCATAGCGGTGATTTTTCATCACGCGCAGCATGTGCTGTCTGTTTTCGTCGAATTTGCGGAAGGCCCTCAGTTCCCGGGCCATTTCGGCCGAAGTGGCGTAAGCGGTCCCTGTCATGATCGCGGTGATCGCCGCTGCAATGGCACGCGCTTTTTTACTGTCGTACGGAATGCCACTCACCATCAGGGCTGAGCCAAGATTGGCAAAGCCTAAACCCAGCGTACGGTAATCATTGGATAGCTGCGCTACTTCCTTAGAAGGAAATTGCGCCATCAGGACGGAAATTTCCAGCACGATGGTCCAAATCCGGCAGGTATGTTCAAAACCCTTTACATCAAATACGCGGGTTTTTTGATCGAAAAAATGTGCCAAGTTAACCGAGGCAAGGTTGCATGCGGTATTGTCCAGGAACATATACTCAGAGCAGGGATTTGACGCGTTGATGCGCCCGCCTTCCGGGCAGGTATGCCACTCGTTAATAGTCGTGTCAAACTGCACGCCGGGGTCGGCGCAGGCCCAGGCTGCAAAGGCTATATCATCCCACAGCTTTTGTGCGGGGATGGATTTAACTGCTTTGCCGTTCATCCTGCTTGTCAGGTCCCAGGGGGTGTCATTCTTTAATGCCCTAAAAAAGGTATTGGGGATGCGAACAGAGTTATTGGAATTTTGTCCCGATACCGTGCGGTAGGCCTCGCCTTCATAGTCGGAAGAATAACCGGCAGCTATCAAAGCGGCCACTTTCTTTTCTTCCTCTACCTTCCAGTTTACAAAACTTTCTATTTCGGGGTGGTCCAGGTCAAGGCAAACCATTTTTGCCGCCCGGCGGGTTGTTCCGCCCGATTTAATGGCCCCGGCCGCGCGGTCGCCGATCTTCAGGAATGACATCAGGCCCGATGAATAACCTCCGCCGGCCAGTTTTTCGTTATCGCCGCGAATTTTTGAATAATTCGTTCCAACGCCCGATCCATATTTAAATATCCGCGCCTCGCGCACCCACAGGTCCATAATGCCGCCGTCGTTCACCAAATCGTCATCGACCGATAAAATAAAACAGGCATGGGGCTGTGGCCGCTCATAGGCCGATGTGGACTTTTTTAGTTCTTCTGTTTTGGGATCCACATAGTAGTGGCCCTGCGGTTTCCCGGTGATGCCGTATGAGGTATGCAGACCCGTATTGAACCATTGCGGAGAGTTTGGCGCTGCCAGCTGACCCGTAATGGTGTAAACAATTTCGTCATAAAAAATTTCCGCATCTTTTGCTGTCGCGAAATAGCCATAACGCACACCCCAATCCTTCCAGCAGTTGGCCATGCGGTGGGCTACCTGTTTAATGCTTTTTTCAGATCCGGTTGAACCATCCGGCTGGGGAACGCCGGCTTTTCGGAAATATTTTTGGGCCAATATATCCGTTGCCACCTGCGACCATGCCGACGGAACCTCTACATCGTTCATTTCAAACACCGCATCGCCGGATGGGTTGCGGATAACAGATGATCTGATGTCATATTTAAACTGGTCGAATACGTTGACATTATCTTTGGTAAAGTATCTTTCTACTTTTAATCCGCGATGCTTTTTGGGGGCTGTTTTTTTGTAGAGGTCGTCTTCCATGTTGATAGCTGATGTAAATCAAGAACTGATAAAAAAAACTAAAAAGGGGTTTTACTCAAATTTAAAAGTCCCAAAAACGGAATACTATTCATAGTTTTCCACACCCTGTGGGGAAGGTGCTTCCAATGGTTTGCACCATCCTAAAACATGTAGTTTACAATGATTTAACGTTGTGGAAAGAAAACACTGTGGGTCAATATCAGAAACTAAGGTTTGGCGTTACGACTATTTTAATGCCTTAGTAATATATTATTCATAATGCGAAAGCTGATCATATCGAATACGGTTTCCATCGACGGCTATTTCGAAGGGCCAAACCATGATCTCTCGGGGTTTACGTTCGATAAACAGTTGTATGAACCGATGGAATCTATCTTTGACCGTACGGATACAATTTTGATGGGTAAGGCGACATACGCATTCTTTTCAGGTTACTGGCCCGATAGAACGGTTGCTGATGACCCTGCTGCCGATTTTATGAACAAATCGGCAAAAATTGTTTTCTCAAAGACGCTAAGCGAAGTCTCGTGGGGAAAATGGAATGATATCAAACTCGCCAATGGCGACCTGTCCGAAACAATGATCAAACTAAAACAGGAACCCGGAAAGAATATCGTTTTTGGCAGCGGCGATATTATCGGCGCCTTGTCGCAGGCCGACTTGATTGATGAATGCCGTTTTATAGTAAGCCCGGTACTTTTTGGCAAAGGCAAGCCCATGATTGAAAGCTTACGGCAACGCATGCCGTTGAAGCTGAAGTCGGCCAATGTACTACGTTCGGGCATCGTAATCCTGGATTATGAAAGGGTGCGCTAGTGTACAGAGCCAGGAACCAAGAAACAAGGGTCAAGAGCCAAGATTCAAGAAAAAAAGCAATAAAAATGAATCGACGGGAGCTTTTTTCCTGGCTCTTGAATCCTGGTTCCTGATTCTCCTCGTTCTGAAAGAAGAAATTAAACCGTACGGCACATTTATTGTCATACCCTTACAGATTGACAAAAACGATAACGTTATGAAAACGATCAGAATTTGCTGGGACTATTATTTTGCCAACGCTGATAAGCTGTTCCGGAAGGTTTGCGAAGCGGAGGTTTTTTAGGTTGTTGGAATGTTGTAAGATTGAAAAGTTGTAATGTTGAAAGGTTATCCCATCGTAAAAACATTACAACCTTCCAACATTCCAACGTTCCAACTATTAATCCACCACAGCTACCTTCAGCATATTGGTTTTTCCTTTTTGCGTGATAGGAATAGATGCCGTATTGATCACTACATCTCCTTCGGTCACCAACCCTTCTGCCTTTAATATATTATTCACGTCGGCGATGGTGCTGTCGGTGCTTTCCAACCTGTCGTAATAAAAAGTTCTCACTCCCCAAAGCAGGCTGAGAGCATTTAGCAAGTGTTTGTTCGAGGTAAAAATAAACGTCCCGGCTTTGGGGCGGTAACTTGAAATTTCATACGCGGTATAACCCGAGGTAGTCATGGAAACGATCCCCACAGCATTGGTATGTTCGGCCAGGTACACGGCCGAGCCACATATAGCGTCGATCAGGTACTCAGGTGAATTAATGTCGGTGTTTTGTTTTCTGTCAGCATTGTACGCGTATCCCAACAGTTCCACATTCCGTACAATTTTCGCCATGGTTTCAATAACGATCACCGGGAATTCCCCAACCGAAGTTTCGCCGCTTAGCATTACCGCGTCAGCGCCGTCCAACACTGAATTGGCTACGTCATTAACTTCGGCGCGGGTGGGGCGCGGGGTAGTGATCATGGATTCCAGCATTTGAGTGGCGACAATAACCGGCTTGGCGGCATCGCGGCCCTTGCGGGCGATCATTTTTTGCAACAGCGGCACTTCTTCCAATGGCATCTCAACCCCAAGATCGCCTCGAGCCACCATTAAGCCGTCGGTAGCAGCAACAATGGCGTCGATATTTTCAATCGCCTCGGGTTTTTCAATTTTGGCGATCACCTTTGCGGCTTTTCCGCTGGCTGCTATGATTTCCTTAAGTTCCTTAATATCTTCGCCGGTACGAACGAAGGAAAGACCGATCCAGTCTACGTCCCACTCCAGCGCATATTTCAGGTTATCTTTATCTTCTTCCGTTAAACTCGGTATCGAAACTTTGGTGTTTGGCAAATTAACCCCTTTGCGCGAGGTTAAAACCCCGCCGTGCACTACTTCACAAACCACGGTGTCTACCCGGTTGGTTTCAATCACCCTCATTTGTATCTTCCCATCATCCAGCAAAATAATTTCGCCGGCCTGCACGTCCTGCGGAAAAGTTTCATAAGTAATGTAAATCTGGTTATCGTCGCCGATCAGTTCGTGCGTGGTAATGTTAATGCGGGTACCGTTAACCAGGTGTATACCGCCATCCTTCACCAGCCCAATGCGTATTTTGGGGCCCTGCAGGTCAGCCAGAATTCCTACATTCGTTTTTAATTCTGCATTGATTTGGCGGATGGTATCGATCACTGCCTTATGGTCCTGTACTTTTCCGTGCGAAAAATTGAGGCGGCAAATGTTCACGCCTGCTTTTATCATCGCTGAGAGCACATCTTTTTTGGCCGATGCCGGCCCCATAGTGGCAACAATCTTGGTATGATTATATTGTGGTTTCATATTTTCGGGTTAAAACTGGCTTATATAGTGTACAGATAACACTTAAATTTTGGCGCTAAAATAAAAGATTTTCCCGTGATTTTATTTTTTTAGGGTCAATCTTTACGGCGGCCACTACCTCAGGTATTTTATTTAACAACGAAATTAGGCTATCCAATTCGTTTTCATCAATATAATTCCGGATCATTAAAAAATAATCCGCCCGCCTCATTTCGGGCACCAGGTACCCCTCCGTTCCTTTATTCGCAATAAAATAGGAGTCTGTTCCGTTTTCTCCGCTATTATAGTGGTACATCGAGAATTGTACCGGCGTTTCTCCCGGATGGATCTCCACCTGCAGGTCAGGCATTTTCACGAAATTATAGTTCAAAAACTTGTTGATAAGATAACAAATGCGGTAATCTTTTAGCGAGGTGGTAACGGCGATCAGGACAAAATCAAGATCGATCTCAAACTTTAAAAACTTCCTGTTCAAAATCATTATTTTTGCCGGCTGTAAAATTACAAATCGAAACTCTTTCGTTAAAATATTGTTGCAGATAAGGCAAAAGTTTTTAGATTTGATATTTGTCAGAATTTATCTTTCTTTGCACAAATTTTTTATTAATCATTAAAACATAAAGACTATGTCTGATATCGCTTCAAGAGTAAAAGCTATTATCGTAGAAAAACTGGGTGTTGACGAAAGTGAAGTTACACCTGAAGCTAGCTTCACCAACGACCTTGGTGCCGACTCTTTGGATACCGTGGAATTAATCATGGAGTTTGAAAAAGAATTTAACGTAGCCATTCCTGACGACCAGGCTGAAACGATTGGAACTGTTGGGCAAGCCGTTGCTTACCTGGAAAAAAACGTTAAATAAAACTCCCCCATCTGTTTTAAATGGAGTTTAAGAGAGTTGTAGTAAGCGGTCTTGGAGCACTTACTCCGATTGGCAATACCGTTCCTGAATATTGGGACGCATTGACCAGGGGAGTGAGCGGGGCAGCCTTAATAAAAAGTTTTGACACCGAAAAGTTCAAAACCAAGTTTGCGTGCGAAGTAAAGAACTTTGACGCTGACGGCTTTTTAGGAAGGAAGGATGCCCGCAAGCTCGACCCGTTTGTTCAATATGCTTTATTCTCGACGGAAGAAGCGGTAAAAGATGCAGGCTTAGACTTTAGCCAGCTCGACACCAGCCGTATTGGCGTGATATGGGGTTCAGGCATCGGCGGTTTAAAAACATTTTTGGACGAAGTGGTAAATTTTGCCAAAGGCGACGGTTCGCCGAGGTTCAATCCTTTCTTTATTCCTAAAATGATCGCTGATATTGCCCCCGGCCATATTTCCATCAAGTATGGTTTGCGCGGCCCTAACTTTTCAACGGTTTCGGCCTGCGCCTCGTCCAATAACTCCCTTATCGATTCTTTTAACTATATCCGGCTGGGTAAGGCTAATATGTTTATCAGCGGCGGATCAGAAGCCATCATTAACGAAGCCGGTATCGGCGGGTTTAATGCCATGCATGCCCTGTCCACCCGTAATGACGATCCTGCCACAGCATCGCGCCCTTTCGACCTGGACCGCGACGGTTTTGTTGCAGGCGAAGGCGCCGGCACGATCATTTTGGAAGAACTGGAACACGCCAAAAAACGGGGTGCAAAGATTTATGCCGAAATGGTTGGCGGCGGCATGAGCGCTGATGCATACCACATGACCGCGCCGCACCCTGAAGGCCTTGGCGCTGCCCTGGTTATGCGCGCAGCTTTGCAGGACGCAGGCATGACTACCGCCGATATAGACTATGTGAACGTGCATGGTACATCGACGCCTATCGGCGACCCGCAGGAGGTAAAAGCCATTCGCGATGTATTTGGCGATGATATTTACCGCATCAACATCAGCTCAACCAAGTCGATGACCGGCCATTTGCTTGGCGCGGCAGGAGCAGTTGAAGCTATAGCAGCTATATTAGCCGTTCGGGACGGCATAATACCGCCTACGATCAATCACTTTACCGACGACCCAGCCTTCGACCCAAAGATCAATTTCACATTTAATAAAGCCCAGAAACGGGAAGTGCGGGTGGCACAAAGCAATGGATTTGGTTTCGGGGGACATAATGCTTCCGTGATATTTAAAAAGTACGAAGAATAATTTAACTGGATGCCTATAAGTCGTTTTTACAAACTCTACATATCCCCTAACAGAAAGTACGTAAAAATCCTCAAAAATTTACTGGGCTTTGTTCCGGGTAATATCTCATTGTACCGCCTGGCATTTCGCCATAAGTCGGTGGCGCAGAGCGTAAAAAAAGGCGTAAAAAACAGTAACGAGCGTTTGGAGTTTTTGGGCGATGCCGTTTTAGGAAGCGTGGTGGCCGAGGTGCTTTTTAAACTTTACCCTTTTGAAGACGAAGGCTTTTTAACCGAACTGCGCTCGAAAATAGTGAGCCGGAATAACCTTAACGCGCTTGCCCGCAAACTGGGTTTTGATAAGCTGATTGAATATGATAACCGTATGCTGAACTCGTCGCGTCAGGGCTCCCTGCTGGGCGATGCCTTTGAAGCACTGGTTGGGGCTATTTATTTGGATAAAGGCTATGATTTTACCCGCCATTTCCTGGTGAATAACATTATCAAAGCGCATGTGGATATCCATACCCTTGAACAAACCGAAACGAATTTTAAAAGCAAGCTGATTGAGTGGTGCCAGCGCCACAGCAAGGACATTGCTTTTGATTTGGTTGGCAACGATGACGGCGAAAATACCAAGCTATTTACCGTACAAGCTACCATCGACGGAGAGGTGATGGGACTGGGTAAAGAATTCAACAAAAAGAATGCTGAAAAACTCGCTGCTGAGAAGGCATGTGAGGTGCTGGGGATTTAACCCCCAAACCCCCTGAAGGGGGCTTTTTTATCCGGCTCTTTGGTATGTCCCGGCGCCATCACGTTATTCTGCTCCTCCTTTGGGGGGCTGAGAGGTTGGAGTTAACGGCGGCATCTTTAAATCCTCGGTTTTTATCCTGCCTTTGTTAGCCTCATAGTAATCATATTGCTTGCGCACTTCGCGCGCCAGGTCGTAATCGTTCCAGGCTCTTATGTCTTCGTACGTCGGCATATAATATGTCATAAACTTTTTTGCTTCAGTATCCGACGCGGATGTTACCCGCATTATAAAAGCCACATTATACCGCCTGTTGATTGCCGCATACTCGAGTTCCTCTTTGGAGTAAGCCGCAAAATGACGGGCATTTTTTGCATCGGAACCAATAAGGTTGTATATCCCGGTTAAAGGCGACGTAATGAATGCCAATGCCGGCAATGATTTGCCATTGTTAAACACACCGTCTTTTTTGTACCCGGCCATTACTTCGTTCAGCTCTTGTTTGTTGGATTGACCCTGCACAGTCACTGTGTTTAGGTGGATCACCGGCTGCATGTAAACCGGGAGGTCGCTGCCATTCAGGATAACTATTTTTTGATCGGTATATTCATCTTTGGTAAAAAGCAGCGTATCGCCCGCCTGCGCCTTAACGGTAAACCAGCCCAGCTCGTCGCTCATCATCACGGCGCCACTATTCAGGTTATGGATCAGTACCTGCGCAACCCGGTCGGTACTTTGCTTTTTGGAAATAACGCCGTGAATGGTCAATACCTGCTGCGCCGATGCCTTAAACATCAGTAATAATGTGACTGTCGATAGGAAAAGACATCTTGCGCGCATGCTGCAAATTAAAACGGCAAAATTACGGCGAATATTTGAGGGGAAGTGTGAAAAAGTGTTAAAGGGGGAGATGATTGGAGTGTCGGATCACTATCTCAGAAAAAACACGGTGCGATTTTAATAGCTTCTAAATATCAATGTTATGTCTTAACTTCAATTTCTGTTTTCCAGTCGGCTTGGATTCCGTCTGGATCATAAAAATATTAATACAATAGGAGGCATGGAGTTAGCCATGATCCGGCAGCAAATTAAAGCAGGCAAGTGATATGTTTGAACAATTCAAAGACAATCTTACCCCGTTCAAAGAAAAGGTAGAAAAGCATAAACGTTACTATCACCGGATGGAGATACCTGCCGGAACTGTTCTTTTAAATGAAGGGGAATTTTCGAAAAAAGCGTTCTTCATTGAAAAAGGTTGTTTACGACTTTGGTTCAACAACAATGGCAAAGATGTCACTTTTCAATTCTTCTTTGAAAATGAAGTCGCCTCTTCGGGCGAAAGTTTCAGAAAAAACATCCCAAGCTTTTTCTCCATAGAAACAATTGAGCCGTCAGTTGTACATTGGATATATAAAAAAGACCTGGATAAAGTGCTGGACGATTTTATCCGGATACCGGAAATACGAAACCGGATGCGTGACAAAGCGTTTGACCGACAGTATGATTATATGCGACAACTTGTGTCATTCATTAAAGATTCCCCCGAGCAGCGTTACATAAAACTTCTGACCGAAAAGCCACACATTGTTCAGCGCGTGCCCCAGCATTATATTGCCACCTATTTAGGCATAACCCCTGTTTCACTTAGCCGCATCCGAAAAAGGGTAAAGGGTTAAATAACATTATCTTTTGTTAAGAAATGAATTAAGGTGCATTTCTTAACAATTGTTATCGTTTGACGGAGTTCAGTTACTGAAATTGCATCAAATTAAATTTTAGTCTGATGCGGATAAAGGGAATCACTTATGACACTGGTTTTATCAATTCCGGTGTGAGCACCAAAGAAAAGTTTGAGCCGAATATTATTCAACGGGAAATGCAGGTCATAAAAAATGATTTGCATTGCAATGCCGTACGAATAACTGGTGGAGACCAGGATCGCCTTGAGATTGCGGCCCAGCTGGCGGCTTCCGAGGGGCTTGAAGTGTGGTATTCGCCATTTACCTGCGACCTGACAATGGATGAACTTATTCACTTTTTGGTTGACGGTGCTGAGCGTGCAGAAAAGATCAGGGGTAAGGGTGCCAAAGTGACGTTTATAACCGGATCGGAAATTAGTTTGTTTAATAAAGGGTTCTTTGATGGTGAGACACTAAGAGATCGGCTTGAATTTTTAAAAGAACCTGCAAAAATAAGAGAGCAAATTCCCCAAGCCCGAAGCCGAATGACCGAATTTTTAATAAAAATGGCCCCGCTGGTGCGCGAAAAGTTTAAGGGTAAAATCAGTTATGCTTCTATTCCTCTTGAGACTGTTGATTGGAATTTGTTCGACTTTATCGCTACCGACGGCGGGCACAGATCCGCTGAAATTGCTCCCTATTTTCAGCAGGGTATCCGGTCACTTGTCAGCCAGGGCAAACCGGTGGCCATTACCGAATTTGGATGTTGCACCTACCGTGGAGCGGCTGACAAAGGAGCGCGGGCTGATATGATCATTGAATGGGTTGACTGCAGGGCTCACCATTTAAACGATATTTATATACGTGATGAAAATGAACAGGCCGCTTATATTTTGGAACTCCTTAATATATTTGAAGCCGAAAACGTTGACGCTGTATTTGTTAACACTTTTGCCCGATATGATTTGCCACACAGGACCGACCCGCGGGTAGATCTCGATATGGCTAGCGGCGGAGTAGTTAAGGTTTACCGGGACAGGCTTGGCGAAGCCTATCCTGGTATGCCCTGGGAGCCAAAAGCTGCTTTCCATGTGCTGGCAGCGTACTATAAAAACATATGAGTATTGATCTGTTATTTGAGCTGGATAAATCTATCTACCTTAGCTTAATCCAATCATCCTTCAAACCCTTTTCCTGCAGATAAGCGTAAAGGTCTTCGCCGTCTTTACCGCCCACTTTTGCGTGATGCAATAAGGTAAATCCGTGCGGCCCTTTGGCATGAATCAAACTTGGATAGGCCTCCAAAACCGGCTTAACCAGCTCCGTTTTACCCAGCATGGTCAGGATATAGAGGGTGATCCGCGAACCAGACTCCAGCAAGTAGTTTGCTATTTCCTTGTTGCCGACATGGCCTGCGCCCTCAATAGCCGCCTCATAGTCACCGTTACCCCAGTCAAACTTGGTATAGATCAAATTGGGTGTGTCTTTTAACATCGCCTGCACTTTGACGAAATCGCCATGGCCTGCAATAACAAACTCCTTAACCAACGGTAAGGGTAAAGGCGGCGGTTCCTGCTGCTGAATGGGCGCCTGGCCGATAACTTTGTTTTTCATTAAAACAAGCGCCGCCGTTCCGCCGGCCACCTGCACTAAAAATTTCTTCCTGTCCATCTTTTTTTCAATGAAGGTAACGGCAAAGTTTTCAACAGAAATATTTATTACGTAACAGGAGTTGCTTACTTGATGTTCTTTTGATGTCGAAATCTCACCAAGAATAACAGACGTTATGCCATGATCGATTTGCTGGTGCTAAAGGGGACATTTGATAAAGCCCTGGCTATAAGTACCGCCGCAACGAGTTATTTTGGACCACCCCTTTCTGAAATTCGTTCCTGAAGTTTTTACTTAAGGGGATGGCTACGTCATTTATCTTCACCTCTGTCTTGCTGACCTGCCGGATATGATCCCGGGATACGATAAACGATTTGTGAACCCTGATGAATTTTTCTTTCGGCAATTGCGCTTCGATCCCCTTTAAGGTTAGGTAGCAGATATACCTTTTAGCAGCGGTGTGAATAAAGATGTAATTGTTGGCGGCTTCTATGTACAAAATATCAGCTAAGGCGATCTTTTCCATTTTGCCGTTTACTTTAACGTAAAAAGATTCGGATGCTTCTGTTTCGGGCCTGGTGTTTCTATAATTAAACAACTCCCGGGCCTTAGCACAAGCAATTTTTAAGCGTTCAACCGAAATGGGCTTTAATAAGTAATCCACTACCCCAAAATCATAACCTACCAAAGCGTATTCGGAATAGGCAGTTGTCAGGATAACCATCGGTTTTACTTTAATCAATTTTAAAAAATCAAGTCCGCTCAACCCCGGCATCCCGATATCTAAAAAAATCAGATCGGGCTGCGAATTGTTGATTTGTTCAAGGGCCTCAAATGCATTTGCAGCAGTACTGATAACTTTAAGCTGACCGATCTCCCTGATATCTTCGGCCAGACCTTTACGGGCAGCCGGTTCGTCGTCAATAATGATACATTTTAAATTCATGAGTAAGCTAATTGGAGTATAACCTTGAAATCCTCGCCCGAATCATCGATTTTTAACACATGCTTACCGGGGTATAAAAGCTCCAGCCGCTTACTTACGTTGGTTAGCCCAATTCCGCCTTTGCCTTCCGCTTCTCTGGTTGAACTACTATTTTGGGCCTGGAACCAAAACCAATTGTTCGCCGCCCCGCACTCGATCGAGATGTAATTGTTTTTCTGCCGGTCATCCGAAACGTGTTTAAAGCAGTTTTCAACGATAGGCACAAGCAAATACGGTGATATCTCAAATCCCGAAACATCGTGAAATCCCTTGATCGTTATCTGCACTCTGTCGCCCGTACGCTCTCTTTGAACTTCAATGTAGTTAGCCAGGAATTCGATCTCTTTCCCGATCGGCACGGACTGCGCGTTGCAATCATACAACTGGTAACGCAGCAAGCCCGAGAATTGCTCCAGTATTTTGCGGGCGGCGGTGTTTGACTTTTCAATTTTATAATAAACGGTATTAAGTGGATTAAAGATAAAGTGAGGGTTGATCTGGTGCTTCAGCATCGCCAGCTCCGTGATCAGTTTCTCTTTTTCCAGGGCTTCCACCTTCCTTTCCGAGCTGATGCGATCAAAAGCGAGGCGGATAAAGCACCCGCCCAGCGAAATAAAAGTGACCAGGATATACGAGCCAAAAACCAGGTCGGACCAAAACCAGTAAAAAAAGTGCTCCTGATATTTGGCAATGTTTTTTTGGTAAGCGAACACTGAACTGCCCATTAACGCTAACTGGGAGAAGATGATGATTGAACCGCAAAGTAAAACAAGCGATAAAAACAAGAGAAAAAATTTAGCGTAACGCCGTTTATAAATATACCGGGGAAGTAATACCTCCACCGAAACTACAAGGCGGCCACAGAAATAAACACATCAATCGCCGTTGAGGGGATCGCTTGTTTAAAATCAGGCATGCCGCCCAGCTTAAACAAAAACCAGAGGACATAGAAACCTATTGCAAAAGCCAGGTAATATGTTCTTTTTTTGAATGCCCTCACCGCGGAATTATTTAAAATTAAAATTAGGACAAAAGCGCCTATAAACATTACTTATTATGTGACAGGCGCTTTTTCTGTGGTGAAATGAATCCCGGATAGATTGCAGCGGTTAAAATCCGGACTTATTATAGCCGGTATTTGTAACTAAACCCCATCTGCCGCTGTCTTAGTAAAAATCCAGCAACCTATTATGAAGTTATCTCACATTGTTCTTTCAGGCTTACTCACCGGCCTGTTTTTGCAGACAAACGCCCAAAGCCTTTACATGCCGCGCGAAATAAAAGCGGCCTTTAAAAATGGCACCCGCTCCGCGGATGGCAAACCCGGGCCAAATTACTGGCAAAACACCGGTCATTACAATATATCGGTTACCGTTCGGCCGCCCGAACGGGAAGTAAAAGGCAGCGAGCAGATCACCTATTGGAATAATAGTCCGGATACGTTGAAGCACCTGAACTTTAAAGTGATTATGAACATCCACAAACCGGGTGCGGCACGGTTTTTTGGCAGCGGCAAGGATTACCTGGACGATGGCATCACCGTAGACGCGATGACCATCAACGGCGAGTCGTACAAATGGGACAATGAATCGCCCAGCACCAACCAGTTCCTCAAGCTCAACAAGCCCCTCGCGCCGCATGATTCGGTAAAGGTCGACCTCACCTGGCACTATAACCTGGTTACCGGGCATGGCCGCGAGGGCATCATCGATAACACCAGCTTTTACCTGGCCTACTTTTATCCGCGCATTTCCGTTTTTGACGATTATAAAGGCTGGGACAGAGATGAATTTATTGACGCGCTGGAGTTTTACAACGATTTTAACGATTATACCCTGAATGTTACCGTGCCCAAAAACTTTATTGTATGGGCAACTGGAACGCTGCAAAACCCAAAAGATGTGCTGCAAAAGGAGTATCTGAAGCGGCTGGAAAAATCAATGACGAGCGATTCGACCATACATATTGCAACGCCTGAGGACCTGGCCGCTAAAAAAGTGACCACCCAAAATGACATGAACACCTGGACCTGGAAGGCCGGCCACATAACCGATATGGCTGCGGGCATTAGCGACAGTTATAACTGGGATGCCGCCAGCGTAGTGGTTGACGATGCCACCGGCCGGCGCGCAAGCATGCAGGCGGCTTACCCCGATAAATCAGCCGATTTTCATCATGCCGTGCAATATGGCCGTTATGCCCTGGCCTGGTTGTCGAAGAATTGGCCGGGCGTGCCTTACCCTTTCCCCAAAATGATCGCATTTGAAGGTTTTGCGGATATGGAATACCCCATGATGGTGAACGACAGTCACCAGGATGATCTTCATTTTGCCGAGTTTGTACAGGACCACGAGATCGCGCATACCTTTTTCCCTTTTTATATGGGCATTAACGAAACGCGGTACGGTTTTATGGACGAAGGCTGGGCCACTACGTTTGAGCGCCTGATTGGCAGTACAGAACTGGGCCGGGAGCGTGCCGACAATTTTTACAAACAGTTCCGTGTTAACGACTGGATACACGACCCCGCTACCGGGGAAGACCTGCCCGTTATTACGCCGGGCACCGAACTGCGCGAAGGACTGGGCAATAACGAATATGGCAAACCCTCGTTAAGCTATTTTGCATTGAAAGACCTGCTGGGCGACGACCTGTTTAAAAAAGCGCTGCACACCTACATGGACAACTGGCATGGCAAGCACCCTATTCCGTGGGATTATTTTAACTCCATGAACGCCGGCTCGGGCCGCAATCTCAACTGGTTTTTTAATAACTGGTTCTTCACCAATTATTATAGCGACCTGGCTCTGGCCAATGTTGAAAAAGCAGATAACGGCTACAAGGTATCCATCGTGAATGTCGGCGGTTTCGCTATTCCGTTTGATGTCGTCGTCACCTACACCGATGGCAGCACAGAGACTTTCCACCAAACGCCGGCCGTTTGGGAGCAGGACCAGAAAGCGATCTCTGTGGACATAAAAGCAGTTAAAACCATCAAATCAGCAAAGCTGGACAACGGGGTATTTATGGATGCCGATGAAAGCAATAATACCTGGACGGCAAAGTAAGTCGACAGTCTTAGGTCATTTAATACTATTTTTGACTTAAGGCTTAGGACTTTTGACTTAGGACTATTCTTCCACCCCCTCGGTAACCCGGATGTAATATCCGTTTATATCCATAAACGCAAATTCGCGCAGGCCGTAGGCGTGGTTTTTTAAGTCGGCGTGTATTGCAATGCCTTTGGCTTTGTATTCCGCATAAATCTCTTCGATGTTCTCGACGAACCACATGATTGACAACCTTATTTTAGCGTTGCTGTCGGCAACATCGGGTTCTTCGCCGAAGATCAGGCGCATCTCGTCGCGTCTAATGCCGCCATCCCTAAGATAGCCGTTTTTATCCGGCCAGGTCCATTCATCATAAAAACCTAAAGTGTCGCGGTAATAATCAAGCGTTTGCCGTAAGTTCTTTACCGGCAAGTGTGGGTTGGAACGGATGAATTTTTTTGCTTTCATAGACTGAAGACTTTATTAAATATAAAATTAGACGTAGCATACCGATTTGAAAGAAAAAACCACTATTTTAACAAAACATTTGCTTTGATGCTTAATCGCTCCTAATCCATAAAATGATGCGTCGGACAATATTAATCCTGTTGATTTTATTAACCGTTAAAGTTAACGGCCAGCCTAAACAACTTGACACAGCTAAAGATGGCTTTTGGTTTAAATGGGTGAAAGAGAAAGCCCATAAAATGAAACTGACAGACATGGTTGCATCAAAAGACACGTTCCATATGCGCCTTTGGGGTCCCGGTGACGTCGTACTTGACTGTATAGATATATATGGCAAACCGGATTCGGATTTATGCGCAACTATTTCGTTTTACACGGAAGAACAAGTAACCGCTCCTGAGGCCCCGACGTACCGAACTTTTAGTAAAACAACTAATTTACCCAAGAGTGCTGCATCAAAGATTTACGAATTATTAAAAGCCGATAGCATAATAGATATGGCCTCGGAAGAAAAAATAAAAGGTTGGGAACAGGGGCTTGATGGGAACGAATATCTGGTTGAATATTCGACCTCTCATTTATATGCGTGCAGGTCATATTGGACGCCTGCTGCCCAAAGAGGTTTGCGGGAGGCGAAACTAATACTTGACTGTTTTGACAAACTTTATGCAGTGCCGGGGATTAGGCAAATCGCCTTGAATTTTGACAGCGAAATTCCTTTTGAATCTTATTGCGCAGGTGGAATGTACGTTAAAATCCGCCTGAAAGAAACTCCTACACAAAGAAAGAAATATAAAAAGGATCGCGACGAGTATCGAAAATCAATGCATCTTAATTAAATCGAAGCCTTTTGCTGACTTTCAAAAACGCGCTCGCCGGCTGCGTCACTACGGATGCTTATTGCCGATCTTCGCAGCATCTTCCATCTCTATGTCCATTTGGTCGTCAAACAGGAAGCGGTAGAATACCCAGTCGCTGTGCGGGCGGTAAAAAATAAAGGTAAACCGAACTGGTTGCACATCGTGTTTTACCAGGTAGCTGTACAACACCAGGCTCGGCGAGGCCGTTTTTTCTACAATCAGCTCCTTGCCTATAAAATCGCCAAGCGACTGCCGCAGCGAATCCAGTTTTGCCTTTAGTTGCGCGGTTCCGGCGGGGTTGTTAAAATATTTGTTCGTGCCAAAAAGGTAGTCGATGGCGCTGTCAGCGCCGGCCGCTTTATATTTTTTAAAGAAATTGTCGATAACGCTGGCCGCACTTTGGAACCCGCCAGGTTTAGCGCCGAGCGGTTTGGCTGTTGCCGCCCCCGGCGCCTGGGCTTTACAACAAACGGAAAGGCCTATAAACAAGACAAATATTAAAGCTGTTTTGACAAAAGTCGCTGGTTTCAATTTCATAGATAAATGCTTTTAAAAATCCAAAGTAAATAAAAAAGCCTGTAGTTAATACCACAGGCCCTTAAATTTTCTATAGTTGGATTGAGTTGATTGAGTTGGACTGAGTCTATTACTGTGGCAGGTGAAGTTAAACTCCCTCAACCTCACTTAGTCACTCAATCAACCACTCTCTCCATCAACTAATAAATGGAAGCTGCGAAATATGAATTGGGCGGTTAAAGCGCCTGAAAAGCAACAATGTGCATCCGCGCGGAAACTATTGCGTATTGATCCGCGCGGGGTCGGCAATCTCGATCTCCGGCCGGCCCTTAAACATCTCGAAGACACCGGTGACGCAAATCGGCTTGCCCTTCAATTTATCCCAGGGCAGAGTGATTTTATTGCCTTTTATAGCAATGGTGTATTTCTGATTCGGATAAATACCGCCCATGTTGAGCAGCGTTAACGTGTCGCTGAATATTTTTAAGGAATAGACCGTGTCGCATAAAGTACCTGTCTTGCCCAGATTTTTTTTAAACTCTTCGGCCGAAAAACGCTGTTGGGCATTAACGCCTGCGGTGATCAGAACAAGCATGCCGCAGGCAAGCAGTATTTTTTTCATACGATAAATTTAACAGTTATGGCCAATCTTTGTTGGCTGCAATGAAAAGATTACAAATGACGGCCGAGATTTTTGAAGAGGGTGAGTAAAGCTTTTATCGGCTCAAAGGGTTTTGATCTTATTGCGATAAAGTCCGATGGCGCGCACGATCGAAGCGGCGATGGCTTGCTGCCCTTTTTCCGAATTTAAGTAAGCTTCCTCAGTTGGGTTGTTGATATACCCGGTCTCTACCAAAACGGCAGGCATCGCGCTGTGGGCCAAAACCAAAACTCCCTGCTCCTTTACTCCCCGGCTGCGCCTGCCGTCGTAATTTACAAATTCATTGTTCAACAGTTCGCCAAAAAGGATGCTCTGCCGGCGATATTTTTGCATAACGGTATTCAAAACAATGAGCGAGGTGGGGTCGTTTTCACTATAACCGTCATAATTCATTTTGTAGTCTTTTTCTATGTAGATGGAAGCATTTTCGCGCAAAGCTTCCATTTGCTCTTCTTTTCGATGGAAGCCATATACCAGCAGCATTGCGCCTTTGTTGTCCGCCCCTGTTCCCTCGGGCGACGAGTTACAGTGAATGGAAATAAACAAGTTGGCGTTATTCTCGTTAGCGATAGCCGATCTGCGGTTCAGCGGAATAAACCGGTCGGTTGAACGCGTCATGATCACATTGATCCCCGGCATGGTACTTTTCATCAGCGCATCAACTTTTTTTGCTATCGCGAGCGCTACGTTTTTCTCTGACGACCATGATCCGTGCGCGCCGGGGTCTTTTCCGCCGTGGCCCGCGTCAATCACAACCGTTTTAAATCTAAAGCCAGGGTTAGCCTCCTGGGCGATGGAAACCGCGTTTATCGATATAAAAAATAGCAGCAGGTTAAAAGTGGTAAAGCGTCTAATCATTAACGTGATAAGAGTGAATAGATCAAATTGTTTTACCTGGCTTTTGCGACGAGCTTATTGCATTTTGGGCATAAACCCGTAGCATATAAGGTAAATCCGTCCGGCTTGAAACCTTTTGGCAGGTTAAGATCGGGTATTTCAAGGTCGTCAAGGCAATATACATTTTTGCAATTGGTGCAATTGAAATGGAGGTGCTCATCGTGGTGATGGTTTTCTTCGCAATTTGAGGAGCACATGGCATAATTTGCAGTGCCGTTTAAGTCGAAAACCTTATGAATAATGCCTTTTTCTTCGAAAGCATTTAAGATGCGGTACAGGGTAACACGGTCGATATCCACCATCACACTCTCCAGGTCAGGCTGCGAGGTAGCTACGTTCTTTGCGGACAGCATCGACAAAACCTTTAAACGCGGCCCCGTTTTCTTTAAGTGATGCTTATCCAGCAGCGCTTCAAACGTATGTGCATGATGATGTGTCATTGAAGCTAATTAATTTCGGGTCAAAGGTACAAACAATAACACTAAATTTTGCGGATTTATTTGAATGTGAGGATCAACTGACGGAAACGACCCCGGTATTTATTCTACAAACACCTCATTGCCTGCCTGATGCGAATGCTCATGTTTAATATGGAAGACCTGGCGCCCCCTGTTACAGTTGGCGCTATATCTATAGTTAAAAAAGTGTGCGGTGGCTATTAACAAACCGCCTATGGGCACTATAATTGCCTCGTGCCACCCCTTTACAAACAAGTGACCTGCGATAATGATCAGAAATCCGATGATCAGCAGGATTGACGGTAAAAGCTTGTGATGTGCGCGCAGATACGACAAGCCTATCGCGTATATGCCAATACCCAAAGCAAATATGATCATGCTCCACTCAATAAGCGGATTTGCCAAGAAACCAAGGCCGGCCAGCGGCAAAACGGTGATCAGCAGCGGTACTATTGCGCAGTGTATTGCACAAAGGATCGAGGCGGTCATCCCCGCGCTATCCAGTCCCGAACTATACTTGCCCTTTCCCATGCCGCAAATATACATAACGCAATTTGGTTGCATTTATGTTATTTTATTTTTGACCTACAGATTATTAATGTCATGTTAATTATTCCTTAATAGTCATCTTATTGCTACTTTTGCGGATAGTTTAACCAAGTACGCCCATATGCCATCACCTTCACCAAGAGTAATTTGGAAGGAAACCTGGAATACACCTCATAAAAAACAGCAAATCGTCATCGGCACGGTCATCATGCTGATAGTGGTTTTTATCATGCCGCATTTTTTTAATTTCATTGAGCACCGGAAGGGAATGGTACTTAACGACTGGCTTTTGGCTATTATTGCCCCGCGTAATGTTTCGATCATAATTTTTGCCCTGATATGGGCCATGATCGTGCTTATCATTATTAGGGCAATGCGCGACCCGTCAATTTACATAACGTATTGCTGGGCGTATATATTTGTTTGCAGCGCAAGGCTAACTTGTATAAGCCTGCTTCCGCTTGATCCTCCAGCAGGCCTTATTCGCCTTACCGACCCGCTGACAGGCGTTTTTTACGGCAACTCAAACATCACTAAGGACCTTTTTTTTTCAGGGCACACGGCTACGCTCACCTTAATATTCTTATGTTTGAAAAAAAAGAACGACAGGATCATCGCTTTTACGGCAACTGTAGCAGTGGCCTTCCTGCTGCTTGTGCAGCATATTCATTACACGATAGATGTTTTGGCCGCGCCGATATTTGCTTATGGCTTCTACAGGGGCACCCGCTATTTTCTGATAAAAAATAATAAAATACGCAGCGACGAGGCTAAGGCCGAACAAACCAGGGTGTAATCATTCACGTAACCACATTTTGTTGGGCCAAACCAATTCTTCACAGTGGCTGCTTTTTTCAATATTCTTGCTGCTGTCGCAACTTATCCGATATATTTGTTTTAACCAATTATATTAGGGCCAACGCCCTATGCGGACTTTAGATTATTGACTTTCCGACTTAAGACTTACAACAATGGCCCGATTAAACCTACTCGAAGAAACGAGGTACGAGAAACTGCCGGTAACGGTATATAAGGACCAGCAAACGGCAGCAGTGGCCGTAGCAGGCAGGATAGCGGCATTGATACGCA
>Ga0068856_100000102_pt1 | contig 82381 bp, 62 predicted proteins | sample KBSCornC62_FD_66595 | JGI IMG/M metagenome (GOLD analysis project Ga0068856, IMG submission 66595) | Corn rhizosphere microbial communities from Kellogg Biological Station, Michigan, USA - KBS Corn C6-2 | ecosystem: Host-associated > Plants > Roots > Rhizosphere > Soil ...
TGGAGGGCATTGAACGGGGCGCGGTTATGGAGGCTGCCGCCGGCGGTGGTGGTTTTCCATTCGCCGCGCAGCGTGCCATCGCCCGCCACCGCCAGGTTCGTGAACATCACATAGCTGTGGCCTTCCGCAAAGGCCGCCGCCGAACCATGCGGCGCGCCATCCGCCAGTTTCCACGCGCTCCAGCTGCCCCCGCCGTCGCTGCTCACCCGGAATTCCGCGCCGTCATCCGAAAAATTCCAGGTCGCATAACAATACACCGTCGCCGCGTTGGTCGGATTCAGCCCGCCAATCGTGAAATAGCCGGTGTCGGCATTGCCCGGAGTGCCGGTGTTGTTCAGGAACGCATACGACTGGAAAAATCCCGCCCCGCCGGCTGACGCGATCCGGAACGTGTTCGTCGCATCGTTTTCGGTGACGGTGGTGACCAGATTGCCGGTCAGCCGGAACGTGGTGCCCGTGACCACGCCGTTTTCATCCTGCAGATTCGTGTAAAGATTCGTGCCGGTGACCGCATTCCAGGTCACGCCGCCGGGCTTGCCGACCACGCCCGCCAGGCCGCCGTTGGACGGGCCGTTGGTCAGGGCGTTGCTGGTGATATCAATATTGACCACGGTCTGCGCCGGGAGCGCGCCGGGGCCGCCCAGCGCAACGGCCAGGCTGGCGAGGGCCAGCCATTGCGGCAGGAAAGTATTCGACCGGGTCAGGCGGTGGTGCATCGGGTTTATGGAATTCAACCAAAGGACAGCCCATGGTTGGCGACAAGCTTCAGGGCGACTCTGCTAACCTAACAACCGCACCCGCCCAAACCTATCCCATCTTTGGGGGAGCTTAACGGACCAGATTGTTCCCGCTGGCCGCCCCAGCTCGGGAACCGGGGCGATGATGATTGCGACGAAACACAGCGTGAACCGGATTCCGACGGAGATAATCAACTCAAAGCTCGCCACGGTCATCGGAGATTTGTATGCAATGCGCATCACATGAAAATAGTTTTATTCGGATGGTCGCTGCTCTTGATGATGACCTGCGGGGCGTCGGCCGCCGGCACGAATTCAATGCCCGCGGGGCTGGCGACGATGCAAGCGTCACATCCCCGACTGCTCGCCACGGCCGGCACGTGGGATAGCTTGCGCGATCAACGCCGGCAAGATGCCCGGCTCGATCAATTGCTGTCCCGGATCGAAAGCGCCGGCCGCGAGACTTTAAAAGCGCCGGTGCTTGCCCGCAAAATGGAGGGCAAACGTCTGCTCGCCGTTTCGCGGGAGGCATTGAATCGCGTCATGGTTTGGGCGTTCTGTTATCGGCTGACGGGAGACGGGATTTTTTTGGAACGGGCCAAGACCGAGCTGCTGGATCTCGCCGCGTTCCCGGATTGGAATCCCTCTCACTTTCTGGACGTGGCGGAGATGACCACGGCGATGGCGATCGGTTATGACTGGCTTTATGCCGGCCTCGATCCGTCGGCGCGGGGCGTGATCCGCCAGGCCATCATTGAAAAGGGACTTCGGCCGGCGCTCGTAAAGAATGCCGGTTACAATTCATGGCAGCAGCGGAGTAACAATTGGAATCAGGTATGTTTCGCGGGGCTCACGCTCGGCGCCTTGGCAGTGGCGGATGAAGAACCGGCGGTGGCCCGTGACGTGTTGAGTTTGGCGCGGCAAAATATCGGCAACGGGTTGAGCGCTTATGTTCCAGATGGCGTTTATCCCGAAGGTCCGGGTTACTGGAGCTATGGCACCACCTATCAGGTGCTGATGATTGCGGCCTTGGAATCCGCGCTGGGCGACAGTTGGAATCTCGCGGCCAGCCCGGGGTTTCTGGCGAGTGCCGAGGCCCAACTGGAACTGACCGGCCCGACCGGCAAACCTTACAATTATTCGGACGGCGGTGAATCCGGGCGATTCCAACCGTCCCTGTTTTGGTTTGCCGAGCGACAACACCTGCCGGGCTTGTTGTTCTTCCAGTGGCCGCAACTCGACCGGTTGCTGGCCCGATCCGGCAACGATAAGGAAAGCGGACGGTTTCTCCCGCTGGTCGCGCTGTGGTGGAACCATTCCGCTGACAGCCAAGTGCCGCCGCATCTGCCGTTGGCATGGTTAGGCGATGGAGAAAATCCCGTCGGCGTTTTTCGCGATTCCTGGACGGATACCAACGCGCTTTACCTCGCCTTCAAGGGCGGCGCGGCCAGTTTGTCCCATGGCCACATGGATGCCGGCTCCTTTATTTTTGAAGCCGACGGTGTGCGTTGGGCCTGTGATCTCGGATCCCAGGATTATTACTCCATCGAGAAAAAGGGTTGGGATCCTTTTTCCCACGGCCAGAACGCCAAACGCTGGCGGATCTACCGGTTCAATAATTTCAGTCACAACACGCTCACGCTGGACGGCCAGTTGCACGTCTGGGACGCGGACGCGCGGATTGTGGAGTTCAACCCCAGCGCCCGGACGGCCACAGTTGATCTGACAAAAATATTTTCCGGACCGGCCACCAATGTGGTTCGGCATTTTGCCATCGGCACGAATCGCACCGTGATCATCCGCGATGAATTGAGCGGTTTAAAACCCGGCGAGCCCGTGCGCTGGCAAATGGTGACGCATGCCGAGGTGACGGTGGCAGGCGATCATGCCGGGCTGCAACAGGCTGGCAAGTCGCTGGCCGCCCGATTGCTGTCGCCCGCCGGAGCCGTTTTCGCAGTGGCACCGGCAGATCCACCGGACAATGGCGTGAACGCGCCGAATCCCAACACGCGCATTCTCTCGGTGACGGCGCGCGCCCCGGCGGATGGCCGGCTGCGCATTCAGGTGAGCTTGCAGCCGGAATGACGGATGGCTGAAGTTGGGAGACTCGCGGATCAATCATTTGCGGCAAATGAATGATGCCGTTCCGTCACACAAAGATGGGATATACACCTTTGCGCGAGTGGTTAGTCTAAAATCATGACCGCGAGAAAAGTTGTTGCACACCTGGCGTTGCTCGCCGGAACCTTCATGGCCACCCAGGCGCTCGCCGATGTCCGGCTGCCAGCAATTTTTTCCGACCACATGGTGTTGCAACGCGAGACGGCGGCGCCCATCTGGGGTTGGGCTGATCCGGGTGAAGTGGTCACCTTGACCATCGCCGGGCAAACCAAGACGACCACGACTGACGCGACGGGCAAGTGGAGCGTCAAATTGGACAAACTGTCCGCTCGCGAGCCGCTGACCCTGATCGTCAAGGGCCGGAACACGCTCACCGTAAATGATGTTTTGGCGGGCGAAGTCTGGCTGGCCTCGGGCCAATCCAACATGCAGTTGCCCGTGAATGCGGTCACCAATGCGTGGCTGGAAAAAGCTTCGGCGAAATTTCCGCAGATCCGCATGTTCACCGTGGCGCGCCATCCGGCGGTGACGCCCCAAACAAATTGCGCCGGCGAATGGGTGGTTTGCAGCCCGGAGACGGCGGGCAATTTTTCCGCGGCGGCTTATTTCTTCGGTCGCGAGCTACATCAGAAGCTCGGTGCGCCCGTCGGCTTGATCAACGCTTCGTGGGGGGCCACGCCGATAGAAACCTGGATCAGCATGCCCAAGCAGGAAGGAAAGGAATTTGAACCCGTGTTCCGGGAATGGCAGGAAAAAATGCGCGCGCCTTACAACGAGGAAAAAGCACAGGCCCAATACGCCCGACAGATGGAAGTTTGGAAAAAAGTTTCAGAAAAACAACAGGCGCTCGGCAAGCCCGCGCCGCGCCAGCCGCAGGAACCGGTCAATCCCCGGAACCATAAGAATTATCCCGCCAATTTATTCAACGGCATGATTGCGCCGATCATTCCCTACGCCATCCGCGGCGGCATCTGGTATCAGGGGGAAAACAATTCCCACGACGAATTCGCCAAGCTTTACGCGACCCAACTTCCACTGCTGATTCAGGATTGGCGTGAGCGGTGGGGCGAGGGGAATTTTCCGTTTGCCTGGGTGCAGTTGCCCAACTTCAAGAAACCCACGGAAGATCCCGGTGCGCTGAGCGCCTGGGCGGTCACGCGGGAAAGCATGTTGCACACCCTGTCCGTGCCGAACACGGGCATGGCCGTCACCATTGATGTGGGCGAGGCCGCGAACATTCATCCCAAGAACAAACAAGCCGTTGGACATCGGCTCGCGCTCTGGGCACTCGCAACGGTTTACGGCGAGAAAATCCCCTACTCCGGTCCGTTGCCAGCCGGCCAGAAAATCAATGGCAGCGAAATTCTGCTCTCGTTCACGCACACGGATGGCGGCTTGGCGGCCAAGGAAGGTGAGTTGAAAGGATTTGCCATCGCCGGCGCCGATCATAAATGGGTTTGGGCCAAAGCCCGCATCGTCGGCGATCAGGTGGCCGTTTCCAGTCCCGAGGTGAAATCGCCGGTGGCTGTGCGCTACGCCTGGGCGGATAATCCGGACTGTAATCTGTATAGCGGTGCCGGTCTGCCAGCCTCGCCGTTCCGCACCGACGACTGGTGACTCGACTCCTGTGACCGTGAGGCGTCTTGCAACCTGTGTCCTCAACAAAACCGCTTGCAGCTTGCGTTTGAAAAATACTTTTGCGACCGTCGCTTATCCGATTTAGCCAACGCCCGGTCATCACTGTCTGCCGAATCGGGCGACCCGGGCCGGGAATTTTAAAACGTAAAACATGACATTGAATTCCATTCTGACGACGGGCGCCCTTCTGCTCGGTTCGTTCCCGGCACTCAATGCCGCAGTCGCGCAACGGCCCAATGTCGTTTTTATTCTCGCCGATGATCTCGGGTGGAAGGACCTCGGTTGCTACGGCAGCACGTTTTACGAAACGCCCAATCTGGACGTGCTGGCGAAACAAGGCATGCGTTTCACGGATGCCTACGCGGCGTGCAACGTCTGTTCGCCGACGCGCGCCAGCATTCTCACCGGCAAATATCCGGCGCGCCTGCACCTCACCGACTGGCTGCCCGGACGCGGCAATTTTCCGAATCAAAAACTGGATCGTCCGGAAATCCAGAAGTTCCTGCCGCTGGAAGAAGTGACGATTGCCGAGGCGTTGAAAGACGCCGGCTACCAGACGGCGTTCATCGGCAAATGGCATCTCGGCGCCACCACCAATTATTATCCCGAGCATCAGGGATTTGATCTGAACATCGGCGGTTTTTTTGGCGGCATGACGCCGTCGTATTTCAGTCCCTACGGTATTCCGACCCTGCCCAACGGGCCGAAGGGCGAATATCTGAATGACCGTTTGACGGATGAGGCGGTGAAGTTTCTGGATCAGGCGGCGCGGCAGGACAAGCCGTTCCTGCTGTATCTGGCGCATTACGCGGTTCACATTCCGCTGCAGGCCAAGCCGGAAGCCGTCGAGAAATACAAGGCGAAGGCGGCCAAGCTGGACCAGTCCGGTCCGGAGTTTCTGCCCGATCACGGACGCCAAGTGCGGCAGATACAGAATCATCCGATTTACGGCGCGATGGTGGAGAGCATGGATGCGAGCGTGGGCCGCGTGCTGGCGGAGCTGAAAGCCTTGAATCTTGAAACGAATACCATCGTGATTTTCACCGCAGACAACGGTGGACTTTCCACCGCCGAAGGCTCACCGACGTCGAACCTGCCATTGCGCGGGGGCAAGGGCTGGGGATTTGAAGGCGGCACCCGCGAACCGCTCATTGTCCGCTGGCCCGGTGTCACCCAGCCCGGCAGCGTGAGTCACGAGCCAATGATTTCGACGGATTATTATCCGACAATTCTCCAGATGCTTGGTCTGCCGTTACGTCCGCAGCAGCATCTGGATGGTGAAAGCATCGTGCCTCTCCTCAAAGGCGGCACGCTGCCGGAACGCCCGCTATACTGGCACTATCCGCATTACAGCAACCAGGGCGGCGCACCGCACGGCGCGGTGCGCTTGGGGGATTTCAAGCTGATCGAATGGTATGAGGACATGCGCGTCGAGCTTTACAACTTGCAGAACGACCCCGGCGAACAGCACGATCTCGCCCGGGAAAATCCCGCCAAGGCCGCCGCGTTGACCCAGTTGTTGCACGACTGGCGTGAGCAGGTGAAAGCGCAGATGCCCACGGCCAATGCGAATTACGATCCGAACTGGCGGCCGGCCCTCAAGAAAAAGAAGCCCGCCGGACAGGCGGCGGTTGGCTCCCAACCGGCCAACCGTGAATCATTGCTGTCCTCCTTGAACGATGATTGATTTTATGAAGAACCTGTTTCCTTCGTCCGCAATAATCCTTGCCGCCTGTTTGGGCGGCGGCGTCAGTCACGCGGCCAGTGCAGCCACCAAACCAAACATTGTGGTCATCTACGGCGACGACGTCGGCTATGGCGACCTCGGTTGTTACGGTGCGACAGCGGCCAAGACGCCGAATGTGGATCGCCTCGCGGCGGAAGGCGTCCGGTTCACGAGCGCGTATGCCACAGCCGCAACCTGCACGCCCTCGCGGTTTTCGTTGCTGACCGGCGAGTATGCCTTCCGGCAGAAAGGCACTGGCATTTTGCCGGGCGACGCCAAGCTCATTATCCAGCCGGGCCGCGAAACCTTGCCGGCCATGCTGCGGCGGGCGGGCTACTCCACGGCCGTGATCGGCAAATGGCATCTGGGACTGGGCCTTCCGGACGCGGAATTCGACTGGAACGGCGACATCAAGCCGGGGCCGTTGGAAGTTGGTTTTGATTACGCCTTCATCATACCCGCGACGCCGGATCGCGTGCCTTGTGTCTATGTTCAGAATCATCGCGTGTTCAATCTGGATCCGGCCGATCCGATCCAGGTCAGCTACCAGAAACCGTTCCCGGGCGAAGTGACCGGCGCGACCAACCGTGATGATCTGAAGATGAACTGGAGCCATGGGCATAGTGACGCGGTCATCAATGGCATCCCGCGCATCGGCTACATGATCGGCGGCAAGTCGGCCTTGTGGAAAGACGAGGAGATGGAGCAGGTGTTGTCGCGACAGGCGACTGAATTCATTGAAAAGAAAAAATCCCGTCCGTTCTTTCTCTACTTCGCCTCGCACGACATTCATGTGCCGCGCGCACCGAATCACGAATTTGCTGGCAAGACCAAGATGGGGCCGCGTGGTGACGAACTCGCGGAGTTTGACTGGAGCGTGGGCCGGATAGTGGACACACTGAAACGGCTCAAGCTGTTCGACAACACCTTGATCATCCTAACCAGTGATAACGGGCCGGTGCTGGATGACGGTTATTACGATCAGGCCAATGAACAGGTTGGCGGCCACAAACCGGGCGGGCCGTATCGCGCCGGGAAATACAGTCGTTACGAAGGCGGCACGCGGATGCCGTTCATCGTGCATTGGCCCGGTAAAATCAAACCCGGCGTGTCGGACGCGCTCATCAGCCAGGTGGATTTGCTGGCGTCGCTGGCCGCGTTGACGGGGGAAAGTTTCAACACCAACGACGCGCCGGACAGCCAGAACCTGTTGCCGGCGTTGCTGGGTAAATCGTCCGTGGGTCGTGCCTCGCTGGTTCAGGACGCTTATGGGCTGGCGCTCCGGCAGGGCGATTGGAAATTCATTCCGCCCGGCCGCAATCGCGACGGCCTTGGCCCGTGGACGAATGTGAAAGTCCCCGAACCGGGATTCCTTTTTGACCTGTCCAAGGATCCGGGCGAAACTAAAAACCTGGCCGCAGCGTATCCTGAAAAATTAAAGGAGCTTCGTGATCAGCTAGCAAACATCACTGGGCGCAAGCCGATGGAAAAATCAGGCAATGAAGCGATACCATAAAAATCTTTGGCAGCAGCGGCCGACCCCTGATCCGCGGGCCCGTCCATTCTGGCGGTTCCCGAAGTTGTTGCGGAAAATGGCCGTGGTGTTGCTGCTGGGCTTCACCGGCGCCACCGCACTCTTGGCCGCTGATCCCTATCGCATCCTGGTGGTGGGTGATTCCATTTCCGTGGGCTACACGGATAATCCGAAGTGGACCGTGCCTTTTCAATTCGGCTTTCGAAGCGGGCTTTACACGCGGCTGACGAACAGCGGCCTGGCGTTTCAGTTTGTCGGCAATTCAAGCGAACCATGGAATGGCGGAAGCAAAGGAACCTTCGGCGTCCCAACTAATGCGCTCAAGCTCGATCTGCGGGCGCTGGGACAGGATCATTGCGAGGGTTACGGCGGCAAGAAGTCCGGCTACATCCTGGCCAACATCCCTGGCTGGCTGGCGGCGGAATCGCCAGACATCATTCTCCTGATGATCGGCATCAACGACATCCACGCGACGGCGGCTGAACCGCTCGCCACGGAACGAAATTTGAGCAACATCGTCGCCACGGTTACCTCGAAAGCTCCCAAGGCACATTTGATTGTGGCGCAGATCACGCCTTTCGGCACCAACTGCCCGGGCATCGTGAAATATAATGCCTACATCCGGAATGTGCTGGTGCCGCAGTTCACGGCGCAGGGCAAGCTGGTGACGACGGTGGATCAATACACCAACATGCTGATTCCGGGCACCACGACGATTGACGGCTCGCTGTTTGCCAATGGCATCAATCATCCGCTGCCCGCGGTTTACGACCAGATGGCAGAAACCTGGTTCGAGGGGATTCAAGCCTTGAAATTGCCATCCCCGGCAAACTCCGCTTCGGGACAAGCACCATAGTCCGCGCCGGAAAAACACGGATGGCCAGATTATCGGGGCAGGCGGAAAGCGCGCTTTCTTAAACTCAAATCTGCCTGCGTTCCAAGCAAATGGTGGCAATTGACCGGAACTCCCACAAAGATGGGATGGCCCGTCAACCGCAGACGGTTTAAGTTCTTTGACGTCATTCCCAACTCAAACCACTCCATGAATTTTTTCTCCGCACGCCGAGGTGCCGCCCCCCTGCTATTGCTATTATTGGCACTTGGCAGCAGTCCGGCGCTGGCTCAGTCCATCACCAATCCGATCGCTGCGCTGAAGAACCACATCACCGGCGCGGCTCCGTTGACCGCCGCCCAGATTGTGGCGCAAGGCAACAGCATCCAGTCGAACATCAAGCAGGTGGGCACCAACGATGTGGCGCTGGCGGCGGCGCTGGATTTGGTGGCCACTTATGATTCCACGGATGGCGCGTTGTTCACCACGGCTTCCACCAAAAATGGTTTCCCTCGTGACGGCGCCGGCTATGAACTGGAGCAGGCGATGTTCGATCTTCAGCAGGGGATTATTGACCAGACCTACAACAACAATTCGGCAAACCTGACGACGTATTACAGCCTTCTAAACAACACGAAGTTTAACACCTGCGTTTACTTTCCGGGCAACATTCCCCAACCCGCCAACCCGAATCAAGGTTATGAAGTGCAGATCAACGCCACGCATCCGGAGGAATGGGGCATGCCGAATCTCTACGTCACCGATCAGGCGCGGCGGCCGACGGGATGTTATCTCGCGCCGGGCAGCATTGCCGAAGTGACGGTGCCCGCCGCTTACGCGAACAAGGGCTGGTTCATCCGGGTGGGCTGTCACTATTGGGATTTCAAGGCCAAGACCACGTTGAAGCGGCTGGATCGCGTGTCGGTCATTTATCAGATCACCAGCACCAAAACGCGCATTGCCAATCCGCTCGGGGGAAATATTTACATTTCGATCCCCTACAAACAAACCAACGGCATCGTCACGGTGGGAATTACAAACGTGGTGCGTTCGCCGTTTTTTCAGGACACCATCGTTCATCACACGACGCCGGAGGAGTGGCTCACCCAGCGCACGAATGTCGGGAAATGGGCGGACTTCGAATCGGAACGGTTCATGATGCAGGTGCCTCGGTCGTGGATTTTTGCCTACACGAACGCGAATACCGTGATGTCGAATTGGGACAAGGCCATTGACGCGGTTTCCGACATGCTGGGTCGGCCGCATGTGCAGTCCAAGACGGCGCTGTATATTCAGCCGGACGTGCTCATCCGGGGCACGGCGAATGAACCCGGCTATCCGCAGGTCAACCAGACCGAGATCTACAACCCGAACACCTCGGAGAGCGGCAACAAAGATCATTACCTGCTCACGGGCCCGCAGGATGCCTCCTGGACGACCTTTCACGAAATGGGCCACGGGCAATATTTTTCCAAGTTCTCCGGCGAAACCGAATCCGCCGTCAACCTGCTTCATGTGGCCGTGCAAAACATGGCGTTCGGCGTCCCGCTCGAAACGGCTTACAGCGCGTCCTGCGCCGATTGGACGGGCATGACGCTTAAAAATGCGGCGCTCAGTTGGTTCCTGCCGGGCAATTTCGTCAAGAACTACACCATGTCCTTCGACGAAATGAAGTATCAGCATCGCGGTCACGGAAAATATGTGGAGATCGCATCGCTCTTCGGTTGGAATACGCTGAGTAATTTCTGGTATTCGCAGAATGTGGATTATGAGAACGGGCTTTCGATCAATGTGAATGCGGATCCCACGGACGGACGGATTTTGCGGATGTCCAAGGCGGCCGGCGTGGACATGACGCCGTTGTTTCATGCGTGGGGCATGAAGCCGGTGAATCCCGCCACCTTGAAGGCCAACATCGCCGCCGCCGGCTTGAAGCCGTCGCTGATCATTCTCGACCGGCTCAAATATTATCAAAGCGCTGTCCCGCTGACCCTGACGCAATTTCGGCAAAATTATTACGTCGTCAAGAATGTCATCGGCGAGCCCGACAAGAGCTGGTATGTGGACATGTTCAACAATTACACGGCGGATATCGGCTACGCCACCATCGCCCAATTGCAATACATCATTGATTTGTATTTTCCGGGCGGCGCGCCGCCCGACACGCGCTGGACCGGCGCGGCTTCCTCGTTGTGGAACACCAGCGCCCCCAACTGGCAGACGCTGGAAACCGGCGACGCCACCAATTATGCGGATGGGAATGTGGTGCTGTTTGACGATCTCGCAGCCAACCCGATAATCACGTTGAATTTGAATGTGGCTCCCGGCGGCGTGGTGTTTTCCAATAACACAACGGCCTACAGCGTTTCCGGAACGGGGCAGATTGGCGGCGTTGGCATCCTGACCAAGACGGGTTCCGGTTCCCTGACCCTCTCCGGCACGCACACCTTCAGTGGCGGGATGGATATCCAGGCTGGCGAGTTAATGGCGACCACCGGCGGCTCCGTCGGCAGCGATATTCGCGTGCTGGCGGGCGCCACCAATGGCGTGCAAATTCTTGTCGCCAACGGCCAATGGACCTGCGGCAGCTTGAACGCTTATTCCGGAAGCTATCTGGATTTTAATTTTGGCAGTGTGGCTCCGAGCACCACCACCGCGCCGTGGCGGGTCAATGGCAACCTCACCCTGACCGGAGCAAAAATGATCGTGCGCTACGCCGGCACTCTCGGCTTCGGTCAATATCCCTTGATCAAATACACGAATACTTTGTCCGGAACCGTGCCGGTGGCGGCCTTCTCCTTGCCATCACTGGTCCCGGGGGCGACCGGCGTGATCGTCAACAACACGGCCAATAAATCCATTGACCTGCTCGTCAAAGTGTTCACCCCGCTCAGTTGGGCGGTGGGCAACGGCAGTTGGGATATTGGCACCAGTGCCAACTGGAAAAGCAACGGCGTCGCGGGTTTCACTTACGCGGATGGCAAGGATGCGGCATTTGACGACACCGCCAGCGGGGCCACGCCCATTTTGGTGACCAACAAGGCAACCGTCTCGCCGGCGAGCGTGACCGCCAATCTGACCAACAAGGACTACACCATTTCTGGCAGTCCGATTGCCGGCGGTGCCGCCGTGACCAAGGATGGTCCCGGCACGCTGACTTTAAGCGGCAATAATTCCTACACCGGCGGCACCACGGTGCGCGGCGGCGTGCTCGCGCTAGGGGTCGCCAACGCTTTGGGCAGTGGCCCGATTACGGTTCAAGTCGGGGCCACGCTGGATTTGAACGGGTTCGGTATCACGGGCAAGGCAAACAACGTGGTTCACCTCGCTGGCACTGGCGTCGGCGGCTTGGGCGCGCTGGTGGATAATGCGGGCGGGCAATTGAACCTGGCCCTGACCAACCTCGTGCTGGATGCCGATGCCACGGTGGGCGGCACGAAGCGCTTCGATATGCGTCCCGTCACAACCACTCCATTGGTTGATTTGGCCGGACATACGCTGACCAAACTGGGCGTGAACCAGTTTTGGTTGCAAGAGGCCAACGTCACGGTTGGAAATTTTGTCGTGCAGGAAGGTGTTCTGGGCTTGAACACCATCTCGGTCACCAACGGCTTGATCCGGGTGAAAACCGGGGCCGAATTACGGCTCTTCCGCGCCGTCACCACCGCGCCCTGCTACCTCACGCGGCCCATCACTTTGGAAGAGGGAGCCGTGTTTGCTTACAACGGCCGGGAAACGGCGGATGCCATTGATCAGACCGTCGGTTCGGCCATCACGCTTGAGGGCGATGCCACGGTTCTGGCGGGCAATAGCGGCGGTGACAGCTTCAACTCGGTCTTCGAATTGGCCGGTCCGATCTCGGGTCCGGGTGGATTGATCAAGGCCGGCACCAACACCGTGTTGCTTTCGGGGGAAAATGTTTACAGCGGCGACACAACGGTGAGCGCCGGCACGCTGCGGCTGGGTTCAACCAACTGCATTCCCGGCAGTGTGGATCTGGGTCTCGACGACGTGCCGGTCACCGGCAACATGATCGTCACCGGAACTTTGGATCTCAACGGGTTTGACGTGAACCTCAACAGCCTGAGCGGCGCGGGCACGGTAGACACGCTGGCGGGCGGCACGCTGACGCTCGCAGTCGGAAAAAGCGATCAGACCAGCACCTTCAGCGGCGTCATCAAGAACACCGCTGGCTCGATCGCGGTAACGAAGATCGGCACCGGCATCCAGACATTCTCCGGGGCGAATACTTACCGCGGTGGCACACTCATTAGTGCCGGAACGTTGCTGGTTCAAAACACCGCCGGCAGCGGCACCGGCACCGGAGATGTCAGCGTGGATAGCGGCTCCACTCTGGGCGGCAACGGCAGCATCAGCGGCACCGTCACCATTCAATTTGCCGGCACGCTCGCGCCCGGCGCCTCCATCGGCAAGCTGACGATCAGCAGTAATTTGACGCTGCACGGCAACGTGGTCATGGAGATCGCGCGCAACGGTGCGGTGCTGACATACGATCTGGTGGCGGGCATCCAGACGAACACTTACGGCGGGACGCTCATCGTAACGAACATTGGCGGCAGTCCGCTGCAAGTGGGCGATTCCTTCCAGTTGTTTTCCGCCGACAAATATGACGGCACCTTCGCGAACATCATTTATCCGGACGGCTATGTTTTCACCAATTCCCTCGCGGTGGATGGCCGGATTTGGGTGTCGGCGGTGGTGCCGTCCGCCCCGCCCGGTTTTCCGGCGGGCGCGATCAGTCTGCTGCCTGACCACAGCATCTCACTCACCGCCACCGGGGCGCTGGGATCAGCCTATCGGCTCTGGGCCACCACCAATCTTGCGCTTGCCCCGGTGACGGACACCTGGACGCTCATCACGAACGGCACAATCACGGAGAGCCCCTTCACGATCATAGATAGTGCGGCGACGAACGTGCCCCAGCGGTTTTATCAATTCAGCCTCCCTTGACCTTGAAGGGCAAAGCCGCGGGCGTGCTTTTACATGGTCAGGCTGGACAAAGCGAACCCCGGCACTGAGCATGTTGTTCTGATCTCTGCGATCGGACCGCGCGGGAAATGATTCAGCGAATGAGAACGACAATTATCACTTTGATCCTGGCCAGCCTCCTGAACCCGGCTCTCGGCGACGAGGTGAGGCCAAGGCCCAATCTGGTTTTTATTCTCGCCGACGACTTGCGCTGGGACGCCCTCGGCTGCATGGGCGAACCCCTGATCCAGACGCCGAACGTGGACCGGCTGGCGAAACAGGGCCTGAAGTTTAACAACTGTTTTGCCACCACCGCGATCTGCTGCGTCAGCCGGGCCACCATCTTCACCGGCCAATACGAACGCCGCCATGGCATTAGCAACTTTCGGAAGCCGTTGACCGACGCGCAATGGTCGGAAACCTATCCCGCGCTGCTGCGGGCCGCCGGTTACCGCACCGGTTTCATTGGCAAGTTCGGTGTGGGCGATCCGAAACATGTTGCCGCGATGGCGAACGCCTTTGATTACTGGCGCGGACTGCCCGGCGGCGGCGGCGAATATTTCATTGATCCCAAAGATGCGACCAAGACCCATGCGACCGCCAAGTTCGGTAACGAGGCGCTGGAATTCATAGATGGTTGCAAAACCAATCAGCCGTTTTGTCTCTCGCTCAGTTTCAGCGCGCCGCACGCGCGCGATGGCAAGCCGCGCGAATTCCAACCGGATCTGCGGGATGAATCACTCTACGCGAGCAACACCATTAAAGTGCCGCCCACAGCCAACCCCGAGTTCTTCGCGCGACTGCCCGAGTTTGTGCAGCAATCGGAAGCGCGCCGGCGCTGGCAGCCGCGTTTCTCCACGCCCGAGCTGTTTCAGAACACGATGCGCGATTACTTTCGCCTCGTAACCGGCATTGACCGCGAAGTCGGGCGGATCGTTGACGAATTGAAAAAGCGCGGACTGACGGAAAACACCGTGATCATTTTCACCTCCGACAACGGCTGGTTCGAAGGCGACCGCGGACTGGCGGACAAGTGGTTCATGTATGAAGAAAGCATCCGGCTGCCGCTGATTATTTACGACCCGCGTCAGCCGGTCGCGCAGCGGGACCGCACCATAAACGACATGGTTCTGAATCTGGATTTTGGCCCGACGTTACTGGATCTGGCGGGTGTGACCGTGCCTGCGATGATGCAGGGGCGCAGCCTCGTGCCGCTGCTGGCGGGCGCACGCCCCACTGATTGGCGGAAGGAATTTTTCTACGAGCACCACACCCTGCCGGCCATCATTCCCCCCAGCGAAGGCGTGCGGACGGAGCGTTGGACTTATCTACGCTGGCTGGCCCCCAACCCCGAACGTGAAGAACTTTACGACCTGCGGAATGATCCGCTGGAAGCCCACAATCTCGCAGCAGATCCGGAGCACGCCGAAACGCTCGCCCAACTCCGCGCTCGTTCGGAGAAATACACCACGGAACTCAAGTAACAACCCACGCGGTGGACGCCGGCTGAGGGCAGTGCCCCATGGTCACTGGAAAAAGTTGGAGTTTCATTTTCTCGCCCGACGTCGCCAAAAAATTGAAGCTCTGTTTCTAAGCCTTGAAGCTTTGGAACGCGTGTTACAGCGGCCAATCGTCGGAGCGCTTGCCTGTGGCGCGATCCACCCCGAGGACAAGCCGCACACCTCATGCCTTCCAAACTTTTCCGTCCGCCGTTTTGATTCCCGCCATCACGTTCCGCGTGTCCACGATGAGCCGCGCCCACTCCGCCAATTCCTGATAATTCACCGCGCCATGCGCCGTCGCGATCAGCACGGCATCGAAGACAGCAATCGTCCGGCGGCTCCATTTCACGGATTTCGTCCCCGTCCAATGCGGATGTTCCCGCGTCGGTTTGATGATTGGCACATGCGGATCGTGATACGCCACGTCCGCGCCGCGCGCCGCGAGCACATCCAAAAGCCGGTAGCTCGGCGATTCGCGGTCGTCCTCCACGTTCGCCTTGTAGGCGAGGCCCAGCACCAGCACCCGTGCGCCGCGCAGTTCTTTCTTTTGTGCCGCAAGCGCCTTGACCACGCGGGTGACGACACGTTCCGGCATGGCACGGTTAATTTCGCCGGCGAGTTCCACAAAGCGCGTTTCCTGTCCGACCTGCTTGGCTTTCCACGCGAGATAAAACGGATCAATCGGGATGCAATGTCCGCCCAGGCCGGGGCCGGGATAAAACGGCATGAACCCGAACGGCTTCGTGCGCGCGGCGGCGATGACGTCCCAGATATCAATGTCCATCGCGGCATAAACGCCCTTGAGTTCGTTGACGAGCGCAATGTTGACGCCGCGAAAAACATTTTCGAGCAACTTCGCCGCCTCAGCCGTGCGGCAGTTGGCGACGGGAACCAGATGACGGATGGCGCGGGAATAAACCTTCTTCGCCGCCGCGAGACAGGCTGGCGTGTAGCCGCCGATGACTTTGGGAATCTCCGCAACTTTGCTCCGGGGATTACCGGGATCTTCGCGCTCGGGCGAGAACGCGAGATGAAAATCTTTGCCGGCCTTCAGCCCCGAACCGCGTTCAAGCACGGCGCGAAGTTCATTCTCCGTCGTGCCGGGATAGGTCGTGGATTCGAGGACGACGAGCTGACCAGGTTGCAAATGGGCCGCGATGCTCTTACCCGTCTGGAGGACAAAAGATAAATCCGGCACGCGACTTTTTTTCAGCGGCGTGGGAACACAGATGAGGATCGCCTCAATTTTTCCGCTGTAGGAGCCGACGTGAGGAGGCTCTAAAAATTTTTTAGTTTGAGACTCGGCACCTCGTCTTCTACGAGACCCGGAGGCTTCGCCGGCGATTTTTGAAAAATCTGTGGTAGCGGAAAATTTTCCGGCGCGGACGAGCTTTTTGATTTCGCCCGCCGGGATGTGCTGGATATAGCTGTGGCCGGCGTTGAGCGCGCGGACTTTCTTGGCGTCAATGTCCAGCCCCAGCACGCGGACGCCGCTGCGCGCAAATTGCAGGCACAGCGGCAGCCCGACGTAGCCAAGTCCGATGATCGCGATAGTCATGCCGTTCGCGCCAGCTTGCACCAGTGGCGCGCGCGGCAAAAGCGTTTTCGAGTGAAGCGGCACCCCGTCGAAACCAACCACCGGTAACCCAAAACCGGTTTTTTTCCCGACAGAGCACCGCAAATCACATCGAAGCAACCAAACTTACTTCTTGAACGTCCGCATGTATTCGACGGACGCCTTGATGTCAGCATCCGGAAGTTCGGACGGCTTCATCAGCGTCTTGTCGTCCTTCTTCATGCCTTCCTTGACGGACTTGATGCCCTGTTCGTCGGTGAACGAAGCCTGCACGGCGGCATCGGTGTAATCCCGCGCACCAAGCTTCTGGCCCATCTTGGTCGCGCCTTTGCCATCATCGCCGTGGCATTTGGCGCAACTGTCGGTGTAAACGGTCTTGCCGTCGGCGGCAAACACGCTGGTGGTGAAGGCGAGCGCAAGCGCCGCCGGAATCGCGAGGAGTGTTAATTTCTTCATAAGTTTCGCCGCCACTTCACACCCAGCCGGCGAATTATTCCAATCCAATCTTGGCGGAGAATTGACGTGGATTGCAGCGGGAATTTAGCTCGTTCCGCCACACGCACCGTTTGCCCGAGCGTCGAAAAAGGCATGCCAAACTTTTTATGCCCAGCGATTGGCAAAATGTGGTTAGCCCAAGAACAGCCCTTGGCGGATTGTGGTCGCAGCAATTAAACTTTTTGACACCATGAAAATCACCGATGTATTGCGGGCGGAACACGCCGTGTTTCACAATTTGTTCGACCACATCGAAGCGGTCGCGCCCCGGACCAAGACGTTAGCCGAGATCAAGGCGCTCGCCACCGTCATTGAAAAAGTCCACGCGCCGCACTCGAAAACGGAAGATGATCTGTTCATCGAACCGCTCGAACCGTATTTCGACCAGATGGGCCAGCGCGAGACGTTTCACGACGAACATGAACACATCGAGGCGGCGCTGGTTAACGTGCAAAAAGCCCGGACGCTCAAGGACGCAAAGAAGATTCTGCTGAACGCCATCGCGGCGACGCGCAAGCATTTTGACAAAGAAGAGCGCATCGTTTTTCCGCTGGCGGAACGCATTCTCAAGGCGAAGACGTTGAGCACTCTCGGCGATGAATGGCTTTCCCGCCGCAAAATTGAACGGCGTTAAATCCGCCTTCCATCGCACCGCCCCGTCCGCCAGTCAGAGCTTTTTAGCCACAAGGCGAAAGTGGTAGCCGATGATGGCGAACTGAATGGCCAGCGGAAACTGGCGCGGATGGCGGATGAGCGTGCCCCAAAACAAGCGCCAATAGCCCACGCGTCCCCGATGCCAGACACCCAGCACCCAGAGCGATTTCAGCAGGGCATTTACATCATTGCTGGTCACACACGAACGCGGGCCGGCCGGCTGATGACACTTCAAGAACGTGCGGATGCGTTGATAGTAATTTCGCGGCTCGTAAAGTTTCCTCACCAGCTCGCGATAACCGTTCTGGAGAAACTCACGGTTCATCCGGGGCTTGAAATTCAGCGCGGCATCCGTGTTGTTGCCGGTGCTTTCCGTTTCCAGGCGCCCTTCGTGTTTTAACCGTTGCCATAGTCGCGTCTGCGGCAGGGCTGTGAGCAGGCCCACCATCGCAGTCACCACGCCGGAGCGCTGGATGAATTCAAACTGCCGCTTGAAAATATCGTGCTTGTCGCTGTCGAAGCCGACGATGAATCCCGCCATCACTTCCAGTCCGGCGCGCTGCAACGTCTGCACGGCGGCCACGAGGTCGCGGTTGCGGTTTTGAACCTTGTGACATTCCGCCAGCGACTCGACGGACGGCGTTTCGATGCCGACGAAAACTTTTTTGAAACCCGCCGCCACCATCAGCGCGCAGAGCTCCGGGTCATCGGCCAGATTCACGGAAGCCTCGGTCAAAAACGCGATATGCGTGCGGGTGCGGCGACGCCATTCGATCATCGCGTGCAGCAGCGTTCTCGTCCGGGCTTTGTTGCCGATGAAATTGTCGTCCACGATAAAGATCATTTCCTTCCAACCCCGCAGACGCAACGCCTCCAGCTCGGCGATCAGTTGCGCCGGGGTTTTGGTGCGCGGGACACGGCCGTTCATCACGATGATGTCGCAGAACTCGCAATCGAACGGGCAGCCGCGCGAGAACTGGGCCGACATCGTAACGTAATGGCGGAATTGGATCAGGTCCCAACGCGGCACCGGCGTGTGCGTGATGTCCGGCCGGTGCGGGGCTTGATACACGGGCTGCAACCGCCCGCTCTGCATATCGGTGACGACCTGCGGCATGATGCCCTCGGCTTCACCCAGGACGAAGTGCGAGATTTCTGGAAACGCTTCGTGGCCGGTGGTGAACAGCGGCCCGCCGGCGATGATCGTTTTCCCAAGTCGGGCGCAGCGCCCGGCAATCTCGCGGACCGAATCTTTTTGCACGATCATCGCGCCCAGCAAGACATAATCCGCCCAGCGCAAATCCTCGTCCTTAAGCCGTGTCACGTTCAGGTCCACCAGCTTGAGTTCCCATTCCGACGGCAGCATGGCGGCCACCGTCAGCAAACCCAGCGGGGCCATGGAGGCTTTGCGCGAAACGAAGCGTAAGGCGTGCTTAAAACTCCAGAAGGTGTCGGGCGTTCGCGGGTTGACGAGCAGGACTTTCATAACAGAATCGGAACAATGAAATCCGAACAACCCAATTTACGCTCGACGAAGAATCCGCGCGAATCTTATTCAAAATAATTCGAATCGCCACGCTTAACTTCTTTTGCCGCGGCCGGAACTATTTCAGTTCAATACCGACGGGGCAATGATCGCTGCCCAAAATTTCCGGACGGATGTAGGCTTTTTTCAAACGCGGGCGCAGCGATTGTGAGAGTAGAAAATAATCAATGCGCCAGCCGACATTCCGCGAACGCGCGCCGGACATCGGACTCCACCAACTGTAATGTCCCCCGCCCTTCTCGAATTCGCGAAACGTGTCCACGAAGCCGGCATCCACGAACGCGCTGAAACCATTGCGCTCCTCGATGGTGAAGCCGTGATTGCGGACGTTGGCCTTGGGATTCGCCAGATCAATTTCGGTATGCGCCACGTTTAGGTCGCCGCAGAAGATGACCGGCTTTTTCTTTTCGAGCCTCTTGAGGTAGGCGAGAAAATCCTTATCCCAAACCTGGCGATACGGCAGCCGCTCCAGCTCGCGTTTGGAATTGGGGGTGTAAACATTCACCAGGAAAAACTCCTGATACTCCGCCGTCAGCACGCGGCCTTCCTTGTCATGTTCGATGATACCGATGTGCGGCGCGACCTGGATCGGGCGTTCCTTCGTGAAGATGGCCGTGCCGGAGTAGCCTTTCTTTTCCGCCGAGTTCCAAAAGGTCGTGTAGCTGGCCGGCCAGAGTTGCTCCACCTGATCGGGCGTGCATTTGGTTTCCTGCAAACACAACACGTCGGGCTTCTCCGCGTCGAGAAATTCGAGGAAGTTTTTCTTCAGCACGGCACGCAGGCCGTTGACGTTCCACGAAATGAGTTTCATGCCGCCTGGAAAACTACCACGCTCAACGGTGGCAGGAAAAATTCGGCCGAGGCCGCCTGTTTATGCACGGGAATATTCTCCGCCGTGACGCCGCCGTGATTGCCGCTGTTGCTGCCGGCGTAAAGCCCCGCGTCGCTGTTCAGCACTTCCTGCCACTTGCCCGCGTGCGGCACGCCCACGCGATAATTCGGGCGCGGCACCGGCGTAAGGTTCAGGATAACCACGGTGTGATTTTTGCCGTCCGAGGTCTGGCGCAGAAAGGAAAGCACGCTGTTCTCGCGGTCCTCGCAGTCAATCCAGGTGAAGCCGCCGTGGTCGTAATCACCCTGCCAGAGCGCGGGCGAAGCGGCGTAAACCTTGTTCAAGTCCTCGACAAATTTTTGCAGGCCGCGATGGAACGGTCCGGCATCCAGCAGCCACCAGTCGAGCTGAGCATTCTCATTCCACTCGGCGCGCTGGCCAATTTCGGCGCCCATGAACAATAGTTTTTTTCCGGGGAACAACCACTGATACGCCAGCAGCGTGCGGAGATTTGCAAATTTCTGCCAGTCGTCGCCCGGCATCCGGCCGATGAGCGAGAGTTTTCCGTGGACAACCTCGTCATGCGACAGCGGCAGGACAAAATTCTCGTTGTGATGATAGAGCATCGCGAACGTGAGGTCGTTCTGATGGTATTTGCGATGCACCGGCTCGCGCTTGAAATAGCCCAGCGTGTCGTGCATCCAACCCATGTTCCACTTGAAGGTGAAGCCGAGGCCGCCGATGTAAGGCGGGCGCGTGACCTGCGGCCAGGCAGTGGATTCCTCGGCGATGGTCATGACGCCGGGGAATTCCGTCTGCGTGATGTGGTTGAATTTCTTGAGGAACTCGATGGCTTCCAGATTTTCGCGGCCGCCGTATTGGTTCGGAATCCATTCACCCGCCTTGCGCGAGTAGTCGAGATAGAGCATCGAGGCGACGGCGTCCACGCGCAGGCCATCAATGTGAAAACGTTCACACCAGAAGAGCGCATTGGCGACGAGGAAGTTGGAGACCTCGTTCCGCCCAAAATTAAAAATCAGCGTGCCCCAGTCCTGATGCGCGCCCTTGCGTGGATCTTCGTGCTCGAATAGCGCGGTGCCGTCGAACTTGGCGAGCGCCCATTCGTCACGCGGAAAATGCGCGGGCACCCAGTCCACGATGACGCCGATGCCAGCGCCGTGCAGCGCGTTGACGAGATATTGAAAATCTTCCGGCGTGCCGAAGCGGCTCGTGGGCGCATAAAAACCCGTGACCTGATAGCCCCACGACGGATAGAACGCGTGCTCGGCCACCGGCATAAATTCTACGTGCGTAAACCCCATGCGCGTGAGGTAGCCGACGAGCGGTTGGGCGAGATCGCGATAGCTCCAGGATTCGGTCGCGGTCTTTTTCTGCCACGAGCCGACGTGCATTTCATAGACGCTCATCGGCGAGCGCAGGGTGTCGCGTTCACGGCGTTTTTTGAGCCAGGCGGCGTCGGTCCATTGGAATTGCTTCGTCTCCCAGACAATCGCGGCCTGCTTGGGCGCGACTTCAAAAAAGAAACCGAACGGGTCGGTGTTCAGCTTGATGTGGCCGTGCGCATCGCGAATCTCGAATTTGTAATGTGCCCCCTGCCCCACGCCGGGAATGAATATTTCCCAGACGCCGGACGCACCGAGCAGACGCATCGCGTGGAAACGTCCGTCCCAACCATTGAAATCGCCGACGACGCTGACGCGCTGGGCGTTCGGTGCCCAGACGGCGAAGCTGGTGCCGTGAACGCCATCGAGCGTGCGCAACTGCGCGCCGAGCTTGTCGTAGATCTTCCGCTCGTCGCCCTTGCCAAACAGGAACAGATCCGCCTCGCCCAGCGTCGGCAAAAACGAATACGCATCGCGCGTGCGGCGCGCCTTGCCCTGTTTGTCGGTGATGACGAGGTCGTAGGCATAGACGGCGCTGGTGGCATTGGTGACACCCTCAAATATATCGGTGTGCGGAATCCGCTCCAGGGCGAAGCCGGGCTTGCCTTTCTCGTGCACCGGCTGGATCTCGACGCGCTTGGCGTCCGGCAGCAACGCACGGACGACGACGCCTGATTTATCGCCGAGCGGGTGCATGCCCAAAAGCGTATGGGGCGATTGATGCGTGAGTTGAACCAGACTGTGAAGTTCGTCAGGCGTAAGAATCATACGCAGGCAGTTTAACCAAAGCTTCTCCACAAAACACGACAAAGAAATGCGACCGGCGATTTTTTATGCGGAAAAATTGAAGAAATCCGTCAGGGAAAAGAAAAGAGCCCGGACACTACTCCGGGCTCAATAAGAACAACACACTTAAAACTTTTGTTGGCTCACTACTTCCAACAAGGACAGCTTAGCAAATCCGCCGGCCTTGGCTTGTCACCAGTTGTGGTTACAGGCGCTCAAAAACCCTCACCACCTGCCGTGCGCTGGAATCCATCGAACCTTCGGTCCAAAGGACGTGGTGGGCGCGGGCGATTTTCTGCTCCACCGGCCATTGGGCAGCCATGCGTTGCGTGATTTGCTCCGCCGACCAGCCACGAGCGGCCAGCCGGGTGTGCTGCTCCACCGGGGAACACGCCACGCAGATAATTTTTTGAAAATGCGCCTCCGCCTGGGTCTCGAACAGCAGCGGGATGACGACGAAGGCCAGCGGGATATTTTCGGCTTTCCACAATTCCACTTGTGCCCGCCACGCCTCCCGAATCCGAGGATGGAGGATGGCTTCGAGCTTTTGCCGGGCGCTGCTGCTGGCGAAGACGATGCGCCCCAGTTCGTCGCGGCGCAGGGTGCCATCGGGAGCGATGAGGTCCGGCCCGAATTGATGCCGGATTTCCGCAAGCGCAGGCTGGCCGGGTTGGACGAGTTGGCGGGCCAGTTCATCGGTATCAACAACCCGGGCACCGTGCTGTAAAAAGAAACCGGCGGCGGTGGATTTTCCCATCCCCACGCCGCCGGTCAAACCGCAGAGTTTCATGCAAACAGCTTAAGGAGCAACCACCGCCCGGTAGAAGCGTTGCGAGTAATTGGTCGCGTCCAGATTGGTGTAAGTGAACGGCGACTGATTAGTGTAAAGGTTCAGCCAGTTCACCAAGTTGGTGGAGGCTTGAACAATGACGCTGGAGCCGGCATAGCCACTGACGTTGAAATGGAACGCCCCATCGCTGCCGACATAGCTGCCGGTCAACTGCGGCGGCGCGCTTTGAGACGTGACGGTCACAGACGCCGAATTGTTATCCGGATTCACATCCGTGGTGTCGGAAGCGACACTGGCGGTATCGGTCAGGTTAGCCGTGATGGTCGGCTTCACAACGATGGTGAGCGCCGCTCCCGTATTGGTGGCCAGTGTGCCAACCATCCATTGGAGAACCAAACCGTTGGTGACAAGCGTGCCAGGACCGGTGACGGATACGAGGGTCGCGCCGGTCGGCAAGGTGTTGTTGACAATCACATTGGTCGCCGTGGAAGGACCGTAATTGGTCACGGTGAGAAGGTAGGTCACATTGTTGCTGACAATCACTGGTGACGGGCTGGCTGTGAGAGTAACCCCGACATCGGCCACCGTGCCGACCGGGTTCGCCGACGTGAGGGTGAGATACCAACCATTGCTGACGATGCCGATATTCAGCGACTGATCGTCAATGATGAAGAGCGACCAGGCACCGTTGGGATTACCACCCTTGAAGGCCGACAACTGGTTTGAATAGGTCGCGGGCGCCGGCTGTGGGAAGGGCGGAACCGTCAGGTAAGACGAAGGCTTAAAGGTGCCTGAAACAATCTGGCTGGATTGCGGCAAATAGCCCGCCGCCGAATCGTCAAACGCCAGCGTGGTGTTGTGCAGGGGGAAGCTGCCGCCCGAATTCGCCATGAGCAACACGCCCTGTTGCGCCGGCGACTTAACCATGGCGCCAATATCCGCCGGCCAGCTATGGTTCAGATTGGTCAGAGTGACGATCGCCTTGAGCAAGGCTCCGTTCATACCGCTGACATTGATCGTGGACGGATAGAGCGACGCGTTGGTGTTGTCGTTGATGACAATCGCGTTCGTGTTGTAGAAGCGGTTGGTCGAAGTTCCCAGCATGTAGCCAAAGGACACCGTGCCCAAGTCCGTCGCGCCGTCCACCAGTTGGAACGTGGCGACAATCTGCTGGCCGTTGGTATAGCTGGGGTCCACCTGGAAAGAGAACGCGCGCGATACCGACCCGCCTTGAACAATCAAGGGGCCATAAGCCTGAGTTGCCGGGTTGGGCGATTTCACTCCGTTGGTCGCCAGCAACGTGGCCATGAGGTTGTTAACGTTGGTGCCGGCGCTGTCGCGGAAGGCGAACAGCATGGTCACGTTCTCATTGGGGTCAAGGATGCCGTTCGCCGGCGCGAAACTTTCCTGAACCAGGGCAGCCCCGGCCGGAATTACAACACTGCCGCCCGTCGAAGAACCGCCGTAAATGCGGGCGATCCGGTCATGGGCCTGGCCGTTGAACTGGGTAAATGCGCCGCCGATGACGATCATACCGTCGTTCGGTTGGAGCAGCATGGCGTCAATGGTATCGTTCGCGCCGGTGCCGAAGGAGATGGAGGCATCCAAGGCTCCAGTGGGCAACAGGCGGGCCAGACGGCCGCGGGAAGCTCCACCGACCTGCGAGAATAAACCGGCAATGACGATGCGCGTGTCCGGCTGCACGGCAATCTCCGTGACGATGTTGTTGGCCCCCGGTCCGAGGTTGCTCGCAAAATCGGTGTCGAGCGAGCCATCCGTATTCAAGCGGGCCACATGATTCACCGTGGTGCCGTTCACAGCGGTGAAATTGCCGCCGATCAGCACGCGGCCATCCGCTTGGATCGTGATGGCGCGGATGATGTCGTTTGCGCCGGTGCCGGCGTTGAACGAGGCATCCACCGAACCATCGGCGTTCAGGCGGGCGATATGGTTCAAGGCCACGCCGTTGTAGTGAGTGAATCCGCCGCCGATGAGCACCTTGCCGGCAAAGATGGAATTGGTCGGGTAAACCGCGACGGCATAGACCGCATCATCCGCACCCGTGCCGATGGCGAATCCCGTATCCAACGTGCCGTTGTTGTTCAAGCGCGCAACATGAGGCCAGCTCACGCTGTTGAACGAACTGAACGCGCCGCCGATATAAATTTTGCGGACACCACCAATGAAGGTTTCCGCCAGCGCATAAACACTGCTATTGGCGCCGGAGCCGGGGTTGAAACTGGTGTCAAGGGAACCATCCGCCAGCATCCGCGCAATGTAACCGCGGCTGATGCCGTTGATGAAATTAAAAGTGCCGCCCAGCAGGATGCGGTCATCCGTCTGGTTGGCAAGGGTCAACACCGAGCCATTGGCCCCCGTCAAGCCGTTCAGGAAGGTCGCATCCAACGAACCATCCGTGTTCAGGCGCGCGATCCGGTTTTTCGGCGTGGTGCCGACCTGCGTGAACGCGCCGCCTGCCAGAATTTTACCGTCGGATTGCAGGGCCAACGCCAGCACGTCGTCGTTCATGGTGGTGTTGGGATCAAAGGCTACGTCCGGCACTCCAGGCGGGCGGTTGTAGGACTGCACATCCAGAATTTGGATCTGCGCGCTGACCGGCGAACCGGGGCTGGCGTTTCCGAAACCAGACAAATCAACGTTAAAATAGAACGGCAACGGATCTTGAACTCCGTCATTGAGAATCCGCACGTTGAAGCTGGCGCTCAACTGTCCGGGCGCGAGGGTCAGCGTTCCATTGGTGGCCAGATAATTCAGGCCGTTGACGGCCGTGCCGTCGGCGGTGGCGTAATTGACCGAGACCGTCCCGCCGGCGCCGACCGTGCGGGTGACGGTGATGGTGGCCGTGCCGGCGTCCTCATTAACGACGTAGCTGGAGACATTGAACTGCAAATTGCCATAACTGTTGTCGTTGATGATCGTGAGCGTGGCGTTGGTGTAAAAGCTGAACAGCGAGGGCGTGGGCGCGCCGTTCAACAACGGGTTGGACAAGGCAACGGAGAACTGCTTGCTTGCGCCGACCACCTGATGGTTGATCAAGGTCAGGGTGATTTTCCGCGGAGAAACATCGCCATCATTCCAGGTCAGGACGTTGGTTGCGCCAACGTAATCAACTCCGCCGACCGCCGTGCCATCCACCGTGGCATATTGCACGGACAAGGCACCCTTGCTGCCGGAGGTGCGATTCACGATGAAACTGATGACGCCGGAACTTTCCGCGCTGGAATAATTGCTCGAACTCAAGGTGAGATAACCTTGGTAGTTGGGATTGAGCAGGCGGAGGGTGGCATTGGAAATACCGTAGGCGGCATTGCCGCCCGCAGCGTTCAAGCTGGACAGCCGGAGATTCACTGTTTTTTCCACAGCATTGGTGTAGATGTAGCCATTATCCTTGATGGCCACATTGAACGAATTGCTGACCACCCCGGACAGGAAGTTCATGATGACGTTGGTCAGGCCGCTGTAATCCACATTGTTGGTGGCCGTTCCGTTGGCGGTGGAATAACGCAGGGAAACCGTGCCGTAAAGACCGTTGGAGCGAACCACGCTGATGGCCGCGCTCAAGTTGGTCGCGACAAACGTGTCCGCAGCGAATCCGAACGTGCCAGCCTGGCGGTTGTCATCAATCAAAGTAAACGGCGCCGAAGAACGGCCCAGTGCACCACCGAGCGGAATCGTCTGCCCTCCGAGATAAAACTGATCCGCCAAGCTAGGATTGGACAATTGAAAACCGGCATTCAAATCGCCGCTAGTGGAGGCGTTGTTATACAGGGTCAAGAGCACCTGAGATAGATCCGGAATCTCGCCCACCCAAAAATTCCCATAAATGTCGCTGACGTAGCCATTGACTCCGAACAAACCGTCGCTGTGCATCCGGGAACCGCCTGTGATGTATTCCCATTCAATCCAATACAGCGGATCCAAGGCGTTATAGACAAAATCCACGCCTCCCTTGGCCTGGCCATTGTTTGCCACAAAGTTTGCCGAGAGCGGTCCGAGCGTGCCGTTCGTCCGTATCAGGCTGATGAATTTATACTGCTGACTCTTGTTGGCTGAATAGCCTTCTGGGCTGTCGGGGGACAGGCCGATGTTGCCAGGTCCCGGAGTTGCCCCGCCGATCAAGCGGGCAATGTTGCTGCGATTGCGGATGCCGTCACGCGCCTTGGGCTCCGGCCAGACATTCGGGTCGTAGTTTGGTGGCACACTGTTGGAGGCAACCAACGCGCTGAACTGGCCGCCGCCGACCTGATCAAACGAACCGCCAATCATTACGTTGCCGTCGCTCTGCACACCTGAGGTGAAAACAACTCCATTGGGATCGCCGAAATAAATTTTGGGCAAGCCGGCAAATTGATTGTAGGCGGTGTCCATGAACGAGGTGTCCACGGTGCCGTCGGTAAAGAGGCGGGCAAAGCCCATGCGCCGCGTGCCGTTGAATGAGGTAAAGGCGCCGCCGATGTAGATTGTGCCATCGGCATTTACATTGACGCTGTAAATGATGTTGTCCGCACCGGTGCCCGGGTAGAAATTGGCGGTATCAACTGTGCCGTCCGTGCCAAGACGCGCGAGTGAATTCAGGGCAGTGCCGTTGACATGGGTAAAGGCACCACCAATCACTACCTGACCATCAGGCTGGGTGGCGATGGCATACACCGTGGCATCAGGCCCGACGCCGGGATCAAAGGATGTGTCCAGCACGCCGTTGGTGTTGAACCGGGCGATTTCGCGATACACCTGACCCGCCACTGAAAATTCACCGCCGACATAAATGTTGGTGCCTTGAACGGCTATGGCGTTAACCGTGCCGGTGATGTTCGTGCAAACAAACGTGGCGTCCAGCGTGCCATTGGTATTCAAACGGGCCAGATAGAAACGATTGGTGCCGTTATAATGGGTGAAATCGCCGCCAATCAAAATTTTACCGTCCGATTGCCGGGCCATGGCCCAGACCGTGCCATCCGCACCCGTTCCGGGCGTGAATGTGCCATCAAGCGTGCCGTTGGGATTTATCCGGGCCACCCGGGGTGCCGCCGCGCCATTGAAGGCAGTAAAATTACCGGCGATCAAAAACCGGTTGCCGCTGGCGAGGGCAACGGTGGTGATGAAATCATTGGCTCCCGAAGTCGGGGCGAAGGCCGTGTCCAGCGCGCCGTTGGTTTGCAACAAGGCGATGCCATTCCGCCCGATGCCGTTGTAGGACGCAAATTCTCCGACGATGACCGTCTCGTCGTTCGGCAGGACGGCCAAACCGTAAACATTGCCCAAACCGAAAGGATCCGTGCCCGGATGCGACAACATTTGCGGTGTGGTGTTGATCGGCGGGGCCAATTTCAGGCCGTAATCCGGATTGTATTTTTCATCCACCGAACCAGCCGGCGGGTGCTGATCGTCGAACAGGATCGTCACGGTGCATTCGGCAAGCATGCCCTCTTGATAGGGATTGCCATCCTTGTCCAGCCCGTAAAGATCAATGTGAAAGTCCTCGTTAAATTGGTTGGAACCATTGTTGTAAACCGTGAATTGAATCGGCTGAGGATTCACGTTGTTGCCGCCGGGGAAAGTGATGGTGCCTTCATAGGAGGAAAAATTGAAATCCGGAGTCAAGCCGCGGACTCCCGCGTTGGCTGGGTCCGGCGTGGCATAGTCGGAACCTGGTTGCAGCGGAAAATAAATATTCCGGTTGATATCCCCACCGGCCTTATCCAGAAAATAACTGTTGATGCTCCAGTGAACCGTTTCCGATTCCTTATTGGTGCCAGTCCGGTTGACATAGACTGTGATCGGTGTCCCGCCCCAGACGTCGCTCACATCCCGAGGCACGCGGTAGTTTGCCTTTGTAAAGTTGAAGACCCCATTGGTGGGCGTCAGCGAATAAACAAAATTCGTGACACTTGGCGTCTGGTTGGTATCTACAATCGTCGTAACGGAGGGGCCTTTCGGATCAATGTCCACATCCAAAATCCGCACGAGCGCCTGATAATAAACCGGGTCCAGCCGTGGCGGGGCGACTGCGGGGGATTCACCTGGATCAATGACGATATTCGTCAGCACCACGGTGAAATCGCGATTTTTTCCCGGGCCAAAACTGCCGACGATGGGAATGAGTATGGTCTTGCTCATCTCAAAATCATTGAACGTAAGCGTGCCGCTGACAGGGAAATAATCAAAGCCGGCACGTGCGGGCGCATCGCCATTGGTCAGGAGATTCGTGGTTCCGTCCACCGTTGTGTAGCCCACTTGGACGCGTCCGGAAGATCCCGCCGTCCGTGTCACCGTCACCAATACCCCCGGAACATCGTAAGGATAATAGGTATGGTAGGTCGTATTCAGGAAATCAGCGTTAACGGTTCCAGAAAGGCGCCGGCTCGTTTCGGTTTCTGACGTCTGATACAGCAACATCGCAAACCCGTTGGTGTCCCGAACGCCGGTCTGATCAATATTTTCGCTGGCAAAGCGGAAAACTCCCGACGGGTGATAGGCCCAGTTGAGAACCACCGGTCCATAAAGGGTGGAAGAGCTGGAAAAACCGTAGGTCGAATACTTGGTATCCACCGAAAAATAATAAGTCATACCGCCCTTGGCGTTGAACCGCAAGCCGCTGGGACCAAAATAAGGCTGGTAGTAATAGCTCTCAATACCGCCAATGGCGATCTGTTGAGAGAAAGAACTGCTGCTCGAGTAAAAGCCGCTGAGCGGAACCGACACCGACACCGGGGCGTTGCTGGAGTCCACGCTGAAAACGTTTTGCGCCGTATAGTTTTCCTGATACACGGGAAAGAGATCGTCATTCGCCGCAATCTGGGTCAATTGCGCAACATTGTCCCCAGTATAGACTCCCAAAACCGTATCCAGTTTCACCACCGAAACATTGGTGACGAGAGTAAAAAACAGCGGGAAATTTGTTGGATTATAAACATACGAGACGTTTGTGGCCAAGACGAGACTGCCAATGGTATCCAAAGACACTTCGCCATCCGCCGGGGCCGTCCACGCATACCAGAGCGGTGCGTTGGGATAATTACCGGCGATACCGGGATTGCCCGCATCCGGCACCACGCCCGTGTTATCATTCGTCACCGCGCCCCAATCACCGGATAAAACCTGCGGCGTGGAAAAACTTGTCTGCGCCTGACCGAGGCTTGCCGCCGCACCAACCAAAGCCAACAACGCCAGCTTCCGCCACGCTGTCTTCGGAACAAGGCTTCTTAACGTCTGATACATAAAATTATATTCTGTTTCACTGTTTGCCCGACAACCCTGCCGGAGCATCGCCCCCGCAGAAATAAATCACCAATCCGGTTTACTTCCCCAATCCCGCCCTTGTATTTAATTAGCCGGATCCACCCGCACCCGGTAAAAGGCCGGCTGCGCCGGATTCAACAAATAATCCACGGTGTTGGTAATTGGCCAGCCGCCCGCCGGCGGCACGTTGGTGGGTGAAATATTCGTCAGGATGGGCCAGGCTGGAATCGCCAAATTTGTGGTGTAATAAAGATAATTGGTGGAACCCGGAATGGAATGCCAAGTGAGCCGAGCTTTGGTTGGCGACAGGTTGGTCAGAGTCAGAGTAAAAGCAACTTCGCTGCTCACAAACACCGGTGTGGAGTCGTAGTCATTGGCAATGCCATCGCTGTCCGAATCAATATTGGCACTTGAGGCCAGCGCCGCATTGAGCGTGTTCGTAGTGCCATCAGGATAAACCACCTGGATGGAACTGTAATGCCCAATATAATTCGGCACCCAACGCAGGCGGTTGTTGTTGAAACCGTTCAATTTTTCCGCCACGGAAACGCCGTTCGCCACCGCCTGGGCGTAATAGATGACCAGGTTGGTGTTGATGGACAACGCTGGAATATTGGCGCTGTTAAAATTGGTAGCCCGGTCGCGCAGTTCCAAATAATCCACATATAGCGCATTGCTAACGCTGGTGCCGCTAAACGTGAACCCGCTGCCGGCGCCGATGGGATCCAAGATCAAACGGCCCAGCGCCGCATTGTTGGAATAACCCGCCGGCGTGGCTCCGACATCGCGACCCGACCAGAAGTTGTTGACGATTTGATTGGGAGCCGGTGCGTAATTCGTGATGGTGGTGCCAAGCAGATCAGCAAAGGCTGGCCGGGTCAGCAGGGCGAAGCCGCTGCCGCCGACGCCATTAGTGCTGCCGACGGTCCAGAAATTACCATTCGTATCGGTGGCCCCGGTATCGGTCAAAATGTTGGTTACCCGCAGCGTCAACGAGTGTCCTTGCATCAGGACATTGCTCGCCACCATGGTGTCGGCATTAATCGCGATGTCACCGCCAGCCAGCATAGAGCCACCCAAAAGCGTGGTCGTCAGTGACTGCAAGCTGAACGAACCGGAGCCGCTATTAAAGATTCCGGTGCTGACGAAATTGTTCGCCATAACGACGGAGGCATTGTCAGAAACAATTCCATTGTTGATGAAGTTGGCATACGGAGACAGGACCGTGGACACGACATTGGTGGAAGCGGCGACTGCATCAGCCCCACCAGACAGGGAATAGCCGCTCCAAGTCACATTGGTCGTGGAGACGGACTTGAGGGTGGCGATGGTATTTCCATTCGCACCAGCAACCCGCGACGTGACGGTGAACAGGTGGTTCGTTGTCAGCAGACCCGCCGAGACGCTGGGATTGCTCAGCGTGCTAGAACTGTAGATAGTGCCGGCGCCGGCGTCCCCGTTGATAGCCGCGATCAAATTACTCAGGGAGCCGTCGAATTTGGTGGCCAGTTTGACCTGATTGGGAATCGCATTGGTAAGCTTGCCAACAAAGACATACTGGTTGGTGCCGATGATGAGTTTGTTGCCAACCATCACATTGGTCCGCCCACTGACTTCGGTCAGGGTTCCGGTCGCTGCGACCGCCGGCGACGCCGGAGTCACGGCCAAGACGTTGGCACTGCCGGCAAATTGCGCGAGGTTCTGCAACCGGATTGCTCCGTTATTTGTCAAATTGCGCAAATTGGGAACCGAACTGGACCAGGAAACGATGGCGGATGATCCAATATTAATTTCTCCTTCCAGCGAAGCCGCCCCGACCCCAACCTGATTGGTAGTCAAGGTCAGATTTTGCGCATCGGCCGAGAATGAACGCATGACGTTGAAGACGTCGCTGATGACAATGCTGTTGGTGCCGTGCAGAACCAGGTTCTGAACCTGCGCCGCCGTTATCGGATTCAACTGGCTCCCCACAATCATCACGCGGTAATCGTTGGTCACGCCATTGGCGTCAACTTCAGTCCACCGTGTGCTCCAAGCCTGAATGTTGCCACTCCAGTTTGGAATGGACTGGGCGAGAAGATTGGAAATCGTCAAAAAGCCGTTGGTGACACCGACGTTGATGTCGGAATAGGGTGCCTGAATTAAAGCCCCCGCGCTGCCATCGAATTGATTGGGCGACTGGATTGACAAGTAATTAAAGCCAGTGATTTGGGCGAAAGCGAGATCTAGATCTTGTTCCGCCGAAATCTCCATGCGGCCGGGCAAATTGGTAATAGAGTGGTTGGGAATGCTGTTGGTATCCACCGTGGAAGATAGCAACTGGGCGCTGACGTAGGAATAACGGTTGGTCACGACGTTAAATGAAAACACATTGGTGAATCCGGCGGGTGCCGGGGTCTGCGCAATCAAAGGCGTGGAGCTTGCTGAAATATTAAAATTCGCAGGAATCCCATCGGCCGAAATAAAGATGTTGGTGGCGACACTCACCAAATAGTTGTTATTAAGATAAAGATAATTGGTCGCCATTTCACCCGTGGCTGAATCCAGATATGCGCCGCCCCATTCCACGGTCACATTGCCATTGCCAAACCCCTGCCCGCGCGTGTCAAAATAGACATTGTAGTTAACGTTGGAATTGCTCGTATCCTGAATGAAAACCGCCCGAATAATGTTGTTACTGGGGTCCGGTTGGGCAACATCGAAAAACGAGGTGGAATTGGTCAGGTTTAAATAGACCGGCGAAGAGGACTGGGCTGCAGTCGCAGTCAAACTGAAAAGCGGAAACCACGCATTGGTGTTGAGGCCGAAGAAGCCCACGCCAAAAGGACTGGCCCCTGATCCCTCCATACTGAAGATGCCATGCGAGAGATTTGCCGATGCGCCGGTGAATTGAATTTTCCCGTCCAACCCCACCTCGATCTTGCCTGGGTTGCTGATGTTGGTCGCATTGACCAGACATTGCGGAAAATAACCAAACAAGGCCAGAAATCCCTGATAGGGATCTCCCGTGTTATTGGTTGAACCACAACTGATAGTTCCCTCGTTCAGGAAACTGGTGGACCGGGAACGCGACTGGGTGCCTCCTGACTGATCATCAAAGATAAAACCCGTATTCCCCATCATCAAAGCACTGCCCGAGTTGATGTAGTTTTGGGTGTCCGACGTCTCGTAAAGCGGTGTGTTTACACCAAAGAACTGGGCAAAATTCACGATGAACGTGCCATTGTTGACGAAGTTGGTGGCATCAATGACCGGCAGACTTGAAACATTTCCGGGATATGTGATGACCGCGTTATTTGTATAACTGTCATCCGCCGCCAACACCGGCTCCACCAGCATAAAACCCAACAGCCCGCAAAACAGCGGACATCTAATGAATCGTTTCATGAGGCTCACCGTATGGATGTATTCCTTGCTATTCATTATTAAGTCGGATTGATCGTAATTGTGTAAATCCACTGAACAGACCGTCCTACCGAGTCCGTTAGTATAAGGGTAAAATCATAAGTGCCAGCTTGGGTTGGCGCCCCAGAAATCTCTGCTGTATTGGGGTCCAGATTTAATCCACTGGGAAGCCCACTGGCGGTCCAAGTGTAGGGCTTGGTGAATGCACCACCCGTGGCGGTAAATTTGACGGCATTGGAAATATAATCGTAATCAACGCTCCCATTCGGCAAGGGGCTAGCCGGTGACACTTGAATCAATACCTGGTTTTGCAGATTTTCAAGACTGGTGCCATTAGGGTAAACCACCGGGTTATTGGTAGTCCCATCATAACTAGCCCAGACATAATAAAAATTATAATAGAAGTCTGTGAGGTCTCCGCCGGGCGTCTGATTGAAGTAGGGTGTTCCATCCATTACATCTTCCGAACTGTTGTAATAAGCGGGACCACTCTTATTAAAAATAAAAGATGTTGGCCCAATGATGGTTCCGGGTCCGGCCAAACCGGGAAGAACATTGTTCTCATCAAAAGTAAGCGTGCGCTGCGTAATGAGCGCATTAGGCAGACCGCTTGGTCCAGCAGTTAAGTCTTCCGCCGAAAAGAGGAAGTCAGGCGTGGTGACAACCCGCCGGAAATGCTGGGTGACAGCCTGGCTGTTAGTCACCATGGTCATGCTGTAATCATTGGTAACGGGCTGCCAGTATTGTCCAAGCAACGAATCATAGTCTGCACGAACAAATCTCAATTTTTTTATGCCTTGATAGAGGCCAGTGGCATTCGGGACCTCGGTGCAGGTCACAGGATTAACAAGATAGGAATAATTTGTAAAATAGGTCACGAGATAGACAGAACGATCGATGGCAACCGTGTTCGTCGAGGTCACCAAATTGGTATCTGTGAAAGACAGGTAATTGGTAAATGCCAGCACATTATAATGCGAGGCATCAATGACATCCAACGGGCAAAAACCCGCCTGAAACACAGGCAAGACAAAGAAATCGCCATTGATCTGGTTGGTCGCTTTGACTGTCGTATTGGTCACGGAGGGACTCCCGTAAGTCGAGCCGACGAGCGGCCCGACTGTGGTCGTCACTATTTGGGCTATGTTCGTATAAATATGATTCGTGAACACGTTGGCAAACTGATAGTAGTAATACGGCTTCCAGTAACCCTGATAGTTCGTGGTGATGGTCAAAACAGGAGGCGAACCGTAAGGCGCCCCGTTTGGAACACTATAACTATATGAATACGTTTGGTTGGAGGACCAAACCCAGGCGTTGCTGACACTGGAAATCACCAAACCGGTGTAAAAGGCTTGAAGCGTAGCCGGATCGTTAGTAAGGGAATAGGCCTGCAACGTTCTCAAGTCCCCGTAACCAAAGCCGCCATTGGTATTCCCCGCAAAATAATAAAAACCAATGACATTCGTGCCGGAGTTGGTGTTGATGTTAAAAAAGGCTTGGGCTGGCGGAAATGCAATCGGATTCGCCGTATTCGTGGTGATTAACCCCAGCAAGCTGTCACTAGAGGCGGTCTCCCAGTTAAGATTGTTTGTTGTCATCAAATAGCGGAGGCCGGCCACGTCGTCCCGGGTTAAACCAGTATAGTAGTCACCCCAATACATATGGATGATGTCCACTCCCGGATAATCATCTTGAAACGCAGCTACCGGTGAATACGTAAACGCCAAAGGATCCACGGAAAATGGCACGGCCAGAGCGGCAGGTGTGGTGGTGCACCCTTCGAGAATTTGATACGTGTATAATACGTTATTCACGTAGGGCGAATACTGAAGCTGGTTCAGCGGACTGGAAATATAATCGAAATTCCTTTGAACCACCAAATATTCCATGCCCACGGGACAGGCAATGCTGCCCACATGAAATCGGTCGTGCAATGTCCAAGTATATTGCACGGGATTGGCCAATCCATACTGCTCCATCATCTCTCCCAGAACTTGTGACTTCAAATCAATCAGTCCCAAGGCCAGCGCCTGATAATTTTGATGACGAGACTCGAGCGGAAACTCCACCAAGGTTTTGCTGTAGTTGTCCACATTCGTCAGGGAATTCAAAATTGTAAACGCACCATCCACAGACGTCGCCCCCTCTGCCCCAAAAAACCCAAAGAAATTGGCATCAAACGCGTAATACATCACCGGAGTGTTTCGGCGATACTCTTCACCAATATTTTTGGGGCCTTTGCTTTGACCATACCCCAGAGCCGGAACCTGCCAGGCATCACCACCGTTACCACTTGGGCCGCCCAGCGAATACGCCCATGACGTCTGCAAGCCGGAAGCCAGCAACAGTATCCAAAGAAAATTTTTAATCATTTGCTGCATACAAATTCAAAAGTGATTAGCGCAGAAGCAATATCCGGTAATAGCCGACGGTGCCGCCGCCGACATAAATCGAATCATTGGTGCCCGCCGCAAACCGCGGCGATCCCGAATTGCTCCAAGTAACAAAATTGGTCGTGACCTGCACCTGATAGGTGAAGCCTGGCTGGGTATTCCACACGAGAAACATTCCCTGCGCGGTGTTGACCATCTGCGTCGTCAGCCAAGTGCCTGGATCCAAGGGATTGCCGCCGCTCACAAATACTTTCAACAAGGTGGGACCACCGGCCACCAAGGGTGCGCCCGCGGACGGCCATTGACTGAAATCAGAGCCATAATAAGTCACCATCCATTCAAACGGGATACCGCCCCAGTTCAGCCCGCCCCAAGTGGATCCCGTTGTGGCAGCCGACAACGGTGACCGGGCACCGCTGATCTTCACATAATCCACCTGGAAGGAATGGGTGCTGTTCGTCGTCAAACCGTTGGCCGCCGTCATCATCCAAACATTGCTGGAGGTCGCCGCCATCAGGGCTCCATCCACATAAACCTCATAATTGGATACGGAAATCCCCTTTAAGGGAGCCCACGAAACCTGCAATTGCGGCTGGTAAACTTTGTTGCTCACGGTGAACGGAGCATAAACATACGGAGCTGACATGGCCTGTAGAACACCATCCACATTGACAAATCGCTGGGCAAACAGATCGAAGCTGTAAGGACTGCCGGTGTAACTCGTCCACACGGCCAGAAACTGGCCGGACCCGTCGGAAGCCACCACTGGATGCATCTGCTGGCTCACTGTGGTTCCGTTCACACGAAATTCGTCGCTCGTGGGCATACCGTCATTGTGAATAAAACGCCCATAGACCCCCTCGCGGGAACCATCCTGCCCCAAGCTCGTCCAAACCACCAAGTAATCCAGCCCGAGGGCAGCAATCCGCGGCGCATATTGATTGCCGACCACACGATTGTTCAGCAGCGTGACAGCTCCGCCCGTCGCGTTTGTGGAAAACCCACGCACACAAACATCCCAGCCGTTGACAATCGTCGCCATGCTGCGCCGCGACCATGCCACCATGAAAGTGCCGTCAGCAGCCGCGCCAATAACGGGATTAGCGCAGGGGTTGTTATCCGTGTTCACAATGAACTCGTTGCCTGCAGCCACGCCGTTGCTCTGGAACATCCGGGCATAGATATCCACGCTGGGAACGACCACCGAATCGGCGGTGTAATAGGTTGAATTGGTTCCCAAAACCGGGGCCGTCAACCGCTGCTGCTCAGAAACCCAGGCTACCACAAAACCGCCATTCTTCAGCGCGGCTAAAGCCGGGGTGCGCTGATTGTAATCCGTGTATTGATTCACCAAAAAATCGCCCTTCACCGTAGCCCCGGTCGGCGACAAAATTTTGGCATAAACATCCAGCAGGGTGTTCGTGCCGGCCTGATTAAAACTGCTCCAAGCAACAACCACATTGCTGTTATTGAGCGTCACCACCACTGGATTGACCTGAAAGCTGTTGGTAAAAGTGCTCACGACCAGATCTGTGGTGGTCAGCCAGGTGCCGTTCGTCGCCATGAAACGCCCCAGAATATGTTGAAGCCCCTGCTTGCCACCCTGCCAGACAAACGCCGCACCGCCATTTTTGAGCATCGTTACGCGCGCATTTTGCTGGTCGTTTGATCCCTCAACATTAACCCGAAAAGTGCTGAGGTTTCCCGACAGTGTGTTATCCACTCGCTGGGCACTAACGCCCCAGCCATCCCCGTCCGTGGCATTGTCCTGCCAGACAACAAACCCGCCGTTGGCGGAAATAGCCGCATCCGGAAAAACCTGATCGCCTGGCAAGGAGCCGACAATGGTGTATTCGGTGCCATCGGTAGTGTAATAATTGGTCTGCGCCAGGGCGGAAAGCGCGGAGGTCAGGAACAGAGCAGCCAAGATGGCAAAAATTCGCGGGCGGGCTAACGTAAAAATCATGAGAGTGGGAGAGAATAGTCCAGCGCGGCGGGTTTGTCTAAAAATACCCACCGCAGCACCCGCGCGGTTGGCCGCGCTGGTCATCTTGTTGGTCCAGCTATGCAAATTCATTTTCAAATCAACTCCGCCTGCTTCTCTGTCACCGCTTCGTCCAGCGCAGCCAGCATTCCTTTAAAACCCCAGCGGCCAAATAATTCACGCAAAACCTGCCGGTCAATCGGGCGGATAACCAATTGCTCCGGCAAAAATTCGCACGCCACTTCCGGCAACCGCACCAGTTTCTGGTTGCGCCGGACCACTTCGGCTGAATTCCTCAGCGCCGTCCGTAACTTTTCTGACTTCACCTCGTCCAACCGGACCAGCAAGGCCTCGGCTGAACCAAATTGTTGCAGCAAATCGGCGGCGGTCTTCGGGCCGACTCCGGCTACGCCGGGAATATTGTCCACCGCGTCGCCCATCAGCGCCAGCCAGTCCGCCACCTGCGCAGGTGCGACACCCGTCTTGGCCATCACCTGATCTTGGCCCCAAATCGCCCCGGTCTTATCGTTCGGGTTCAACAACCCGACCGTCGGCGAAACCAACTGCATAAAATCCTTGTCCGAGCTGGCGATCACCACATACCAGCCTGCCGTCGCCGCCTTCCGGGCCAGCGTGGCGATGTAATCATCGGCCTCTACCCCCTCACGACAATAACCAGCCACCCCCGCAGCCACTAAAAAACGACCAATATCGTCCAATTGCGGTCGCAAATCTTCCGGCATTTCCGGTCGCTGCGCCTTGTAATCCGGCAGCGCCGCCAGCCGGTCCGCATTCAACCCGCCATCCCACACCACCACCAAATGCGTCGGCGCAATAGCCGCCCGCATTTTTTCCAGCATTTTGACGAACCCGTAAATCGCATTCGTCGGTTGACCAGCCGGCGAGCGCAACTCCCGGATCGCATGAAACGCCCGGTAGGCGTAGGCATGGCCGTCAACAATCAGCAGCCGGCTCACGGATTGGACGCTGGCAACTGAACCTTTTTCACTGACTCCGTCATCTTGCCGGCGCCCGGCGGTTGCGGCGGAATCCCATTTTGCGCAAACGGGAGATCATCATCCGAATGAACGCGGTTGCCCGCCGGATCCACAATGGTCGCGGTGACAAAAATCATCAGGTTTTTTTTCTGCGTGGTCTTGCTCTGGCTTTGGAACAGACGGCCCACGATCGGCAGGTCGCCCAGCGCCGGCACCTTGTCCTTGATCGTTTGCACCTGCGAGGAAATCAAGCCACCGATCACTACGGTCTGATTGTCCCAAACGTTCACCGAGGTGACCACTTGCCGCACAGTAAAGTTGGGCAGGATGACGGGAAGCTGAACCACGTTCAAATTGCCCGTGACATCTGGAATAACCGGCGGCGTGTCGTAGCCGTTAAACACGGTCACTGAGGGAATGAGCGACATGTTAATGGTGTAGCCGTCGGACAACACATAAGGCACCACGTCGAGAATTGGGCCGGTTTCCACCTGTTCGGTAACCGGCGAAACGGCTGATGTGCCCGCCTGGTTGTTGATGTTTTGGGCAAGCGCCAACGGGGTGGTTAACGCGAAGTCAGCCGCAGCCAAGGCCAGCGCTAATTTGATGCCTGATTTTACTGATAAAGTCTTCATATTTTAACTTCTTAGCTGATTAGGACTACTGAGTGGTGGTGCCCGTGTTACCAGTGCTGGCCGAAGCTCCCTGCTGGAAGTCGTATGACGTTATGACGGACTGCACTTGTGTGGCACGCATCTGGGTCTGACGTCCGCTGGTGGTCGTCACTTCAGGCTCGGCCAGCGATTCAAATCCCTGGCGTTGTTCCAAGGCATGGATAACCATCCGGAAATTCGGGTCGGTCAAGATTCCCGTGATGGTGCCAAGCGCCGGAGCGCTGTTGCGCAGGCCGCCAGTCACCAATTGGTCGCCCGCCGACCCTGGAATCACACTCGCTGTCGTATTGCCGGGAAAGGCACCCAGTGGATTGGCTGCGGATACCGGCGTGGTGAGCGATGGCGAACTGCCACCGGAACCGACCACCGAGCCGCTGCCAGTCACATTAAATTGTCCGAGATACCAATCAAAGCCCAGCGCCTTGCTGTCGTCCTGCTGCACTTCGATGAAGCGCGCCCGGATATGGACTTGAGGTGCCACTTCATTCAATGCCTCAATCGCCCGTTCAATCGTGTCCAAATCCTCGGCCGTGGCCTTCACAAACAGCTTACCGAGGCGATCATTGAAGAAAATCGATTTTCCAGGCGGGTTAACCAGATTGACGCCCAACGTGGTGAAAAACGCCCGTGCCGCCACGCTCACATCTGAAGCCGGGTTTACCGTGGTGACATAACGCAAACCACCTTCACCGCCCACCGTGCCACCGGCTCCAGCGCCTGCACCGGTCGTGCCAAGATTGGCGCCAACCCCACCTTGCCCAGCGCCACCGCCACCACCGCCACCACCACCGTTGCCGGTGTTACGTAAACCACCAGAACCGGCAAAGGCATTTACCACGCCAACGACAGCACCATTGTTTTGGTTATTACCGCCGCCACCGCCGCCACCGCCGCCACCGCCACCGCCGCCACCGCCACCGCCACCGCCGCTGCTGCCGGTGGTGCCGGTTGAACCGAAGCTCTGGGCGCCGACGCTTTCAAGACCGGAATAAAATGTATTCGGATCCACCTTGAAGGTGCGGCTGAATAATTGCGGCGTTTCCGGCCCCTTGGCGGAGAATACGATGGCAAAATCCTGAATCGAATATTTGATCGGGTGATCGCACACCATGACAATGGCGTCCAGCACATCTGCCAATCGGACATCCGACAAACTGGGTATCTTCACGATGAAGGAACCAACGTCCACGGGTTCCGAGTTGTTTGCCCCGGTAGCGACCGGAGCTGCCGGCAAGCCGGTTGCCGGATCAATAGCGGGAGCAGCCGCGCCTGGAAAGCCGCCCTCGGCGCCAAACCCGCCCGTAGCTGGGGCAGCCACCGGCTGGCCGGACTGGTCAGGATTCGGGTTGATCAGAAAATTGATGCCCCTGCGTTCGGGATCGCGCAGTTTGGATTGTTCAGTAAGATTGCGGAGGACTTCGCTCAACGGCAAACCGTCGTAGGAAACATTATCAAGGCGAATCTTGTCAAGTTTGGCCACGATAGATTGACGGCCGGGACCGGTATAAATAAGGGTGTTGGTTGCGTAAGGATTGGGCACCGGCAAGTTGTTTTTGGAATCGGGCAGCACCCATTTCTTTTCGACCATGGACATGCGCTTCTGGGTATCAACGGTGTGCTGGGCGGCTTCGCGCGCGAACTTGGCCTGCTGGATCAGGTTCAAATAATAGAACGCAGCGCGGTTGTCCGGATCGAGCGCGATGGCTTGATTCAATTTGACCTCCGCATCGTCAATTTTGCCCATCTCGTAAAGCAATTTGCCATCCTGCACCAGGGTGGAGGCGTCGGTCTTTTGGGCGCTGATCTGCGGAACCTGGTCAACAATTTCACGGCTTGGCAGTTTTCCCTTCAACTCGTCAAGGACTTCATCATTCTGCTTTTTGAACGCCAGGGCCGCAGGGTTTTTGGGATCCACCTTCAATACCTGCTGCACCTGGGTTTGCGCTTCGCGGGGGTTGCCTTGCTTCTGATATTCGCGCGCCAACGTGAGACGGGTATAAGCCAAACCATTGATGGCCTGGGCCGATTCTGCATTGATGCCGGAACCCACCTGCTGGGCTAGGTCGCAAGATTCCTGATACAGTTTGGCCGCTCCGACGATGTCGTTGCGTTGAACCAAGCCTTGTGCTTCCGCCAGCTTTTGCCGCAACACGATGGTGTTGGCCTGACGCAGCACGGCTTCGTTGACCGCAATGGCGGTGGAATTATCCTGGGCGGGCGCGTTGACGGGAAAAGCAACGAAGGCGGCAAGGCCAAGGGTTAGAAAAGCGACTTTAGTCATGTGAATGTAAGGTTCGTCAGGGTGGCGCGGTTCAATGCAAGATTTTTAACAGTCAGGGCGTAAATGGCAACGAGGTTTTTTTCTGGTTTGACTGGTCAGCAAGAATCAATTCGTTCTGGTTGACTTCCGCCACCAGATAATCCGTGCCACCAAAGGAAACTCTGTCGCCACTGCGACGGGAGCGGAATACTTTTTTCTCGGGATCGTAGCGAAAATCCGCCATGTAGGCGTCCACCCGGAGAAACGGCTTGTCACGCGTGAGGGTAACGACATCCCCGGAGTCCACGAGCTTGAGAACCAAGGCTGTGGGATTTTCCGCAGCCCCCTTGACTTCCAACAGCGCAAAGGTGTCGTTAGGCTTGTCCCCGGCGGAAACAAAACGCTGCTGTTTGCCACGCTTGGACGCCATCGGGGCAGCCTGTCTGGTCACGCCAACCACATAGCGTGCGCCGAACTCATTGGTGACAATCGAATCCAAGGAAAGAATCAGATACAGCGGCGTGATGCTGGTCACCACTGCGAGTTGCGCGCCAAGACTGGCCTTGCGCACCATCCGGCCATCCGAGGTCTTCTGCCACTCGAACGGATTAAACACCTTGTTGCCGGTTTCAAAATCCAAAACATAAGGCGATTGGAAACGGGCCAAGGCCATGCCGTTGGTCGTCAAATCCAAATCCTTCAATGGCTTGACCGACGGATTGATCAGGCTGTTGACGTTCTGCTCCATGGCTTCCTTATCGGCGGCAATATAGAACAACATGAACACCAGCACGCCAATGAGGCCCGCCAGCACCGCACCGAGCAAAATCTTTTCGTAATGTTTTTTTAGAAATTGCATTTTAAGTCTTCGGCAGCAGTTTCAGAACCTCAACTTCCATGGTGACCCGGAGCAATTGCTCCTTCAAAACGGTTTGCAGCCCACCGCGGCCAGCAGCCGTCGGCGGTGCCGCAGGCGTCGGCTGGGGCGGGACAAATCCTTCACCACCATATCGCCCCGGCATCCCCGGCATCCCCGGATAGCCACCTGGCACCCCCATGTTGGGATCACCCGGCATCCCAGTGCCCGTTGCCGCACCGGCCGGCAGGACATTGATGGATTTGATCAAAAAGGCATTCGACGACGTGGCAAACGTGCTGATCACCCGGCTTAGCTCCGGAGTGAAACAACGGAACGTCACCACATACGGCGTCAGCACGGCCAGATCGTTCGTGACCGCTTGACGATCCGTATAATCACCTTGCGGCCCTTGCAGATCGTCGTCCGATACCCGGATGCGCTGGATGCTGTCCAAGGCATTGATGCGGGTGGAAAAAATCAATTCCGCAATCGCCTTGATCTCGCCAAGCTCCGTGGCCAGCGGTTCCAAACTGCCGGCGGCAAACTTGACCAGCGGCCGCTGGGCGGAAAACGAGAAATCATATTTCGGCGGCAGTGTCACATTGGCGGCATCCGCTTCCCGCTGCAACAAATCAATCGTGCGCCGCAGTGCCGAAGCGAAGGCTTCGCTGGTCACCGTCCCGGACGGAATCGTCGGGACGGGTTGGAAATAGTTGCGGGTGGAGGCAATCCACTTCTGCACCTGCTGCTCCTGCCCCTTGGCGATCGTCGTGTTGTTGATTTTTTCGTTGCCTGGCGCGGGGGTTTGCGACTGGAGGGTTTTTAACGTGCCATAGATCTCATTCAACTTTTCGGATGCCTCCGAATTGCGCGTCAGATCCTTGTAAATGTAAAAGCCGCCGGCACCCAGCAAGGCAATCGCCACGGCGCTGCCAACGACAAAAAATAGGTTTCGCTTGATCCAGCTCATATCAAAATTTCAGCGGATTGAGCGGCATCACGTTCACCGTAAACGTAAAGGTGCCATTGGAATCGTCCGTCGTGATTTGGCCGGTCAATTGCGTCGCCTTGGGATCCACGAGTGGCGAATTCTTAATTTCATTCTCGACCGCATAGGCCATTTCGCTGTTGGCGGACGGATCCAGATTGGAAAGGTTGACCGCCCGGCAAGTGAGGACGATGAAATTGTTCGTATTAACTGCGTTTGGATCCACGGGCACTGCGTTCGGATCCACTGCCGGAGGTGGGGGTGTTTCCATGCCTGGATACTCTCCCCGCATTCCTCCGGGCATTCCTTCCGGCATTCCCATGCCCGGCACCGGCATCCCCGGATTAAACCCGGCCGACTGGCCCAAGCTGGGGTTGGAAATCATCTGCTCCACCCAGATACCCACATCCACTCCCGATCGCTGGGCGGATAACTTCTTCTTCATGCTGTCCTCGGAACGCATGAGCGCCCGGCGGACTTCAGAGAGAAAATCGCCCCAATAATAGCGCTGCTGAATCCAAGTGGCGATTTGATCCGCTTCCGCCTGGGCCTTTTGCAATTTTTTATACGCCGAATTAAACCGGTCGTGCTTGGCGTTCAAGTCAGCCACCTTGGGTCCCAGCCGCTCGATCTCAACTTCTTTGTTGACCGCCAGCTTCTGAAACAGGAAGCCCACGCCAAACGCCACCAGCACCAAGCTGAACACCGTCGCGACCAGATAAGGCTTCTTCTGGTTGAACGACTGCCAGCGCAAGGTGCTTTCCGGCATCAAATTCATTTCCACCGGGCAATTCGCCAGATTGCGCAAGCCGAGGCCGACCACTTCGCCCAGCGAATGAGCCACGCGCGACAAATCTTCCAGATTCACCGCCGGATTGATCTGCACATTGCGGAACGGATTGAAATACTCAACCGGGACATTCAGCTTTTCCGCAAAGAACTGCGCCGTGTAAGGCATGATGGACGCGCCGCCGGAGAGGAAAAGCCGTTGCGGCGCCGATCCGCCCTGTTGACCGCGATAAAACTGCATGGTCTGGTTGACCTGGATGTGCAGCTTGGTCATGAACTGGCGCGCGATTTTGGAAATCGCGGCCTGATGCGCGTTATCCGGCTCCTCATACGCGCCGCCCAAACTCACAAAACCCTCGGCAATCTTGATCTTTTCTGCATCCGCAAACTTCAACTTCGCCTCGTTGGCAAAGTCCTGCGTGATGGTATTGGCGCCAAGATTGATGCTGCGGGAGAAAACTTTTCCTTTTTCAAAGAAGAGCAGGTTGCTCGTCTTGGCCCCAATGTCGAGCAGCATGGTGCAATCTTCCAGATCAGGATAATTATAGCGGAAGGCATTGCACAGCGCAGCCGGCGAAGCATCGCACAACTGAAGCTTCAACTTCGCTTGATCCGCCAATCGAAAAAGTCCTTCGACAATGTCGGATTTGATCGCGACCAACAGGACTTCCAGTTCACCGCTCGCAGCCGAACCTAAAATTTGATAATCCCACACGACTTCGGCCAACGGGAACGGGACGTTTTGCTGCGCCTCGTATTGGATGATCTGGCCGACCTTGGCCGCATCCACCGGCGGCAACTTGACGAACTTCGAGAAAACATGGAACCCCGGCGCGCAGACATTGACGATGTTGGACTTGAAAGTTTTTTCCGCCAACACTTCCTGTAACGCCTGTAAAATGGTCTTCTCCCGCGTGGTTTCCTGCGAACCTTCCAGTCCGAGCGGTTTGATGACAAAATTTTCCAGACGCAAACCTCCCGCCTCGTTGATTTCAAACTCGGCCAGTTTCAAACTGCCAGCTCCGAAATCAATCGTCAAAAATGACTTGGTATTCAGCATGTGTTTACGCGACTGACCACAAATAAAACTCCGTTTGCGGATTTTAGATGTGGCAGCGCGAAGTGATTACGGCAAATCCCGCAGCCGGTCAAACCAAAAACGAAAAAGTTTACAGTCACTGTCAAAAAACATTGCATCACGTCCGCACCTTTGGCTTCATCCCCGTGTGTCGCATTCCGTCCAGTCCCGCTCCCGTTGTCGCCTGACCGTGTTTTACTCCGGGCATGTGCAGGGGGTTGGTTTTCGTTACACCGCCAAAACGGTCGCCACCGGTTTTGAAATCGCCGGCATTGTCCGCAACTTGCCCGACGGCCGCGTGGAACTCGTCGCCGAGGGCAGCCGGGCGGAATTGGAGGCTTTTCGCGCCGCGATTTTGGACGCAGGTCTTGCTGGATTTATTCGGGACGAACAGGTAACTTGGGCCGACGCGAAAAATGAATTTCGGGGATTTGAGATTACTCGCTAGGAAATGAAATACGCCATCATTGCAGATATTCATGGGAATTTGGACGCCTTTCAGGTCGTCTTGGAGGATATCCGTGCCCAAAACGCCACCCACATCGTCTGCCTCGGCGACGTCGTCGGCTACAACGCCCAGCCCAAGGAATGCCTGGACATCGTTCGTGAAATGAACATTCCCGTCGTCAAGGGCAACCACGACGAATACTGCTCTTCCGAGGAACATCTCGAAGGTTTCAACCCGCACGCCGCCGAAGCCGTCCACTGGACGCGCAACCAGCTCACCGCCGAAGACAAGCAATGGCTGCGCGATCTGAAGTATTCCCGCATGGCCGCGAACTTCACCATGGTTCACGCCACGCTCGACGCGCCGGACCGCTGGGGCTACGTCTTTGACAAGCTCGCCGCCGCCGCCAGTTTTCCGTATCAGAACACGCAGATGTGTTTCTTCGGCCACACGCACGTCCCCGTCGCCTTCATGCGCGACACCGTCGTGCGCGGCGGCACGTATTCCAAGTTCAAGGTGGATCCGTCGAAGAAATATTTCATCAACGTCGGCGCCGTCGGCCAGCCACGCGACAACAATCCCAAGGCCGCCTACGTCATCTACGACATGGACGCGCAGACGATCGAACTCCGCCGCCTCGAATACGACATCGCCGCCGCGCAGGCCAAGATTCTCGCCGCCGGTTTGCCCGAACGCCTCGCCGAACGCCTGGCTTACGGAAGGTAATTCCCCGGTGACGCGTAGCGCTAACATGTGACAAGATCTTCGCCCGCGTGCAGTTCATGTCACTTGTCATCCGTCACCCGTCACGTTTTTGAAAATATTAATTCTCAAACCAAGCTCTCTGGGCGACGTCATCCACGCCCTGCCCGTCTTGCGTTTGTTGAAGCTGCATTTCCGCAACGCGGAAATTTTCTGGTGGATTGATTCAGCCCTCGCCCCGCTCATCGAGGGCGATCCGGATTTGACCGGCATCGTCCGCTTCGAGCGCAAACGCTGGGCCAAGCCGCAGCACTGGCCGGAAATGCTCCGCAGCATCCGCTGGTTGCGCTCGCAAAATTTCGATCTCGTCATTGACCTGCAATGCCTCCTGCGCAGCGCCACGTTCGCCTGGCTTGCCAACGGAAAAAAGCTCATCGGCCTCGATGAAACCCGCGAAGGCGCGCGCGGTTTCTATGACCTCGCCGCGCCCCGCGCCAGCTTTCACACGCACGCCGTGGACTGGTATTTGTCCGTGCTGCCTCTGCTCGGCGTGCCCGTTCATAAAAATTTCACCTGGCTGCCCGAGCGCCCGGAAATCGCCGCCGAAGTAAATCGCAAATGGCCGGCCCCCATCCATCCTCCATCTTCCATCCTCCATCCTCGTTGGCTCACCCTCCAACCGGGTGCGCGCTGGGAAAACAAACGCTGGCCGGCAAAATATTTTGCGGAACTCGTCCGCGCACTCGCACAGAAATTTCCCGAAGTCCGCTTCGCCATTCTCGGCGGCAAGGACGATCAGTCGCTCGGTGAAATCATTTTTCAAGCCGCACCAGAACGTTGCCTGAATCTCTGCGGCGCGACGTCGCTGCCGGAAATGATCGAGTGGGTGCGGCGCTGCGATTTGATGGTGACGAATGACACCGGCCCCATGCACGTCGCCGCCGCGCTGGGCAAACCGCTCGTTGCGCTGTTCGGCCCGACCGCACCGGAGCGCACCGGTCCCTACGGCCAGCTTGAAAACGTTCTGCACCTCGAACTCCCCTGCTCGCCCTGCCTGTCGTCGCATTGCACGTTTGAGAAAACCGAAGAATGTCTCCGCGCCCTCGCCCCGGCGCTGGTTTTTGACCGCGTGCAAAAGCTCCTGACGCCACGCGCTTGACTTGCCCGACGCGGAGCGCAATTCTCGCGGACATGAAATTCATCGCGGCAATTTATTTTCTCGCGGCAACCATCGGCCTGACGCAAAACAACGATTTCACCAACCAGCCAGGACGCGTCCGCGAAATGTCCGTCGTGCTGTTCAACCAAAAGGATTTCACCGGCTGGACCTTCGTCACGAAGGATAATTCCGATCCGCTGAAAACCTGGAGCGTCACGAACGGCGTCATCCATTGCACTGGCAAGCCCAGTGGCTACCTCCGCACCACGCAGGTTTACAGCAATTATTTTCTCACCGTCGAATGGCGCTTCGTCAAAGTCGCGCCCAAGGAAGACAACACCGGCATCCTCGTCCACATCCAGCAGCCCGACAAGGTCTGGCCGCAGTGCGTCCAGGTGCAGGGCAAGCACGGTCATCAAGGCGATTTGTTTGTGATGGCCGGGGTGGAATGCAAAGAGCACAAAGGCAAGGATGCCAACACGCCCGTGCCGATGCGCGGCGACTCGGTGGAAGTTCCGGTCGGCGAATGGAACAAATCTGAAACCATCTGCATCCGCGGCAAGGTCGAATCGTTCATCAACAGCAAGTTCATGAACGAGATCACTCAATGCACCGTCAACTCCGGCTACATCGGCATCCAAGCCGAAGGCGGCGAAATCGAAATCCGCTCGATCGTTTACACGCCGCTGAAGTATTAACCGGAGGCGGGCGTCTGCAGAGCGTTATGGATTGGGCACAAACCCAGCCTTCGTCAGCGCCTGCTGACCGGCGGCGGATTGGATGAACTGGATGAAATCAACTGCCGCCGCCTTTTCTTTTCCCTTGCGGGTGTAGAGATGCAGGACGCGCTTGTAAGGATACTGGTCTTTATTGACAGCCTCGATCGTGGGCGCCACGCCGCCGATGGAAACACCTTTGACGCCCGGTGCTGTGGTGAGTTCGATACTGGAATAACCAATGCCGTTCGGATCTTTGGCCACCGCCGCGACGAGGCTTTCGTAATTCGTGAATAGATTGTGGCCATCCGCATACGGCTTGTTTTCCATCGCGATTTCCTTGAAACCCAGATGCGTGCCGGAAATGGGATCGCGGCCATAGATGTGGATGGGCGCATCCATTCCGCCGGCCTGGATCCAATTGGTAACCGCGCCGGTGAAAATATCGCGCACTTGATCCTTCGTGAGATTGGTAACGGGGCTGGCGGCATTCACCACCATCGCCACGCTGTAGGCGCCGATCACGTGGTCATTCAGCTCCACGTTGCGAAATTGCGCCACTTCCAATTCGTCTTTCGACGGCAAACGCGAAGCGCCAGCGATGTCGCAATATCCCCCCATCAGGGCGCCCATGCCATAAGCAGTGCCTTTCGTTTCGAGATCAAACGTGGCTGCCGGATGTTCTTTTTTATAGGCGGCGATCAATTGCGGCGCCAATTCCTCCCCGAAGGTGTTCGACCCGCGGATGAGAATTTTCCCGTCGGTTCCAGCTTCGGCCCCCGGCGGCGGCGTGGTTTTTTCCGAACAACCTGCCAGCAGCAGGCCGGCCAAAAGAAAGTTTGCAGGTTTAAGAAGGTTGAATTTTTTCCGGCCAGACCGTCCGCGGGGCAAAATGATCTTCATGGGATATTCCTTATTTTTTAAAACGCTTCCGAAGGCAACAGTTATTCGCCGGGGCCTTTTTTACAAGAAAAAAACGCCTAGTCCATAAACGCGCCCCCTACAGCGGCTGTCATTTCGCCAAGTTTGCCTTTACCCAAGCCCGGGCCTCCGCCGGTGTTTTCAATTCATCCTGCAACTGCCGCTCGCGGACCTCGTGCAACATCGCCCCGACCGCCGGGCCCGCCGTCATGCCCAGTTCCATCAAGTCATTTCCCGTCAACAGCGGCGGGCGGATGGCCGGCAGATGTTTCAACTCCTCCGCCTGCTCCAGCAGAAAATGGTAATGCTCCAGATCACCAGACGAACCGAGGCAATCCAGCCGGTGCAGTTCCAGCTCCAGCGGAAACGTCTCACGCAGCAACAGACGTCGCAGCGTCGCCTTGCGCATCTGTTTCACATCCTTGAACTGCATGTGATTTCGGACGCACGCGACAATCTCCTCGATCTGCTGATTGGAAAATTTCAAGCGACGCAAAATGGTTTCGGCCATATCCGCGCCAATTTTCTCGTGGCCGTAGAAATGAATTTTACCCGTCGTCGGATCACGTTCCGCCGTCACCGGCTTGGCAATGTCGTGCAGCAGCACGGCCCACGGCAATGACTCGGGTGCGTTCGCCGGAAGATTTTTCAACATCAGGCAGAGGTGATTGAACACGCTGCCTTCGGGATGGTAATCCGGCGACTGCTCGCAATTCACCGTCGCAGTGAGCTCCGGCAGGATGTGCTCCAGCAATCCACTGTCGCGCAGCAGCACCAAGCCACGCGCGGCGGGAGAATAGTGTGGGGCGTTGTCCGCCCTCGCCCCAACCCTCTCCCCCAGGAGAGGGAGCTTCTCGTTCCCGCGCTGGGCAATATCTGAAAACGCTCGATCTACGACGACAGCCTTCACGTTCCCCCTCTCCCGGGGGGAGAGGGCCGGGGTGAGGGCGGTCGTTGCACCAACCGGCGGCGCAAATAATTTTAGCAGCTCGTCCCGCACCCGCTCGGCGCTGATGATTTTGATCTTCGGAGCCAGCGCGCGGATGGCGGCAAAAGTTTCCGGCTCGATCTCAAACCCGAGCCGTGCCGCGAAACGCACCGCACGCAGCATCCGCAAATGATCTTCGCCAAAGCGCTCCTCTGGCTGGCCGATGGTGCGGATGTTTTTCGCGCGCAGATCTTTTTCGCCACCAACCCAGTCATGGATTTTTTCCGTGAGCGGATCGTAAAACAATCCGTTCACCGTGAAGTCGCGACGTGATGCATCGGCCTCGGCGTTGGCGAACACGACTTTCTCCGGGCGGCGGCCGTCCTGGTAATCCGCCTCGGCGCGAAACGTGGCGACCTGAAATTGTTGTCCGCCCTCGACGACAATGATGACGCCGAATTTCTTGCCGACGGGAATCGTTTTCGGGAAAAGTTTTTCCACCTGCTCCGGTTTGGCATCCGTAGCGATGTCAAAATCCTGCGGCTCGCGGCCCAGCAAAAAATCGCGCACGCAGCCACCCACCCAAAACGCGGCAAATCCCGCCGATTGCAATTCGGCAACAATCTTCGAGGCGATTTCGCGTGGCGATGAGTTCACAAAATCCATTCTCACGCAAAGGCGCAAAGGCGCAAAGAAATATTACCAGGCGGCGTAGAAACGTGATCGGGAGGCCGTGTCAGGGCGAGGACAGGCGGAAGAAACGGGCCGTGGAATTCATGGGCAGGCTGACGATGAACTGACCGTTGTTGGTGCCAACTGCATTGGTCACCACTGCCCAGACTACGGGTGGCGTCAAATTCGTAGCGGCAAATAAGCCCCAGTCGTTCGCCCAACTCGGCCAGCCCAACGTCAGCACATTTGCGTTCAGGCTCATCCCCAGGGCGGGCAAGGGCAGCAGCACGCCGGCCACCGTCGAATAAGCGCCCGCACCGCAGCCATCCACGCCGGTCACCTTGTAATAATTCATCTGCCCATTCGCAGCGTTGGTATCCACGTAGCTGCTGGCGTTCAGTGCGGTCGCGGCCAGTTGGTAGGAGGTGCCGGCATTCGTGGAACGCCAGAGATTGTAGCTGGCGGCTCCGGGCGACAACGTCCAATTCAAGGCGACCTGCCGATTGCCGGCCACCGCAGTCAATCCGGTGGGCGCGGCCGGCGTTGTGCCGCTCAAACCATATTTGCACTTGAGCGCACCCTCCTGGCCAAGCCGGTCACTGTCCGATAACGGTGAATTGTAAATCTGCACCTCGGCAATATCGCCAGTGAGAAAATTGTTCAAAACGCCCTGCCCGCCGAGCACCAGAAAGTTGGGCGACGTGAGCGACTGGGTTCCGCCGGATTGGGTCGCGACCAGAGTGCCATCCACATACAACGTAATGGCTCCCGAACTCCGGGTGCGTTTGAAGGTCACCACGTGTGGCTGGCCGTTGGCAAAGCCGGTGCCGGAAACGGCCGTCCGGTCGGGATTCCCCGTGCCCGCGAGAATCCGGCCATTGGCATTGAGCGCGAGGCCAAAGTCGTCCACGGCTCCCGCTTGCTCACCATTCACCAATCCGGCTCCCTCCCAAAAATTCACGCCGGTGCTGATGCCGACGCTGCTTTTGTAAACCAGAATCACCGTGAAGTCGTCCTGCACCGGGCGATACAGCCAAAGATAACTGCTGTTGGCCGCATTGAACCGCAACGTCGGCAGTCCGTTGATCGCGCCGGTGACATAAGTCGGCTGTTTGCTGCTCAAAGCTTGCAGCGCATTGTAGCCATTGCCGGTCAAATCAACCCAAGCCGAAACCGCCGCGCCATTGGCTACTCCCGTAATCGCATCCGCTTTGAGCCACACGGCCAGCGCGGATGGATTGGCACTGGCTTGGAGAGAATTGGCACCTTCTCCCATGGAGTTCACGGCAGAAACCACATAATAATAAGTCCGGTTGTTGGTGACGCTCGAATCTGTGTAAGACGGCGTGGTGAGATTGGTAGCTAGGGTTGTGTAGGGGCCACCGTTCACGAGCGCGCGCTTGAGGTTATAGCTAGTGGCGAACGGCGCCTCGCCCCAACTTAATTTCACCTGCCCGTTGCCGGCGGTGGCGGTCAAATTCGTCGGAGCCGTCGCGGGAGAAAGGAGGCTGCTGGAATAAAAGGCTGTCACTTCGTTGCTGTTCAACGCGCGAGTGAAAATTTTGACTTCATCCAAACTGCCGTTGAAAAGACCGTTGCCCGAGGCAATCGCACTAAACAACAGACGCGCGGAGGCATTCAGCGTATTTCGATTGGCGGTGCCCGTCGCCTGCAAAACGCCATCCACGTAAAGACAGAGAACGCCCGAGGACTGTTGCCGCGTCGCCACGCATTGGTGCCACGCTCCGTCGTTGATTGCGGTCGTGGAAAGAATCGTCGTGTCCGGATTTCCGATGCCGAGCGCGAACTTGCCGCCGACCAGCGCGGTGCCAAAGTCGTCTTTGGTAAAGGGCGCGTCGCCATCCACCAAGCCGGCGCCGTTATACCATTGGCCCGTGCCGGCGGTCTGCGTCGTTTTCACCCAGAACGCAATGCTGAAATCGTTGGCAACGGGATTGGTGATTTGGACAAAGCTGCTGGCCCCATTGAAGTTCAGGCAACCGTTCACCCGCCCGCTGTTGTTCAAACTCGCATTCGTCACTGCGCCATGATTGCCGTTGCCCGACAGATCCAGCGTGATGTTCCCGTTCGTCGCATCCAGCGGCCAGTAGCCGACCGGATCCATCGCGACCGCCAGCGCGGAAGCGACTTGAGTCGGGTCCGCCGCCTGCAGAATTTCAAAGGACGAAATGCAGTCCCAGGCATAAAAATTGGTGCCGGCCGGGCTGGGATGATTCCACTGGCACCAGGACAAGTTGTCCGACTTCCGCCGCTGATTCCAAGCGGCATTCGCGTTGAGCTGCAACCACGGTTCATAGGTGCTTTGCAGATTGCGATCCTTCATGAACCGCACCAGCCAGCGCAGGAAAATCGCATTGAACCCGGAGTTGTTCCCGGCGATGCCATATTCGGGCAGAATGCCACCGCCAGACAGGTTCATCATCGTGAAACTGGCCGCCAGCGTCGCGTCGTTCGTCTGGCCGAGGAAATGCGCCGCGCCGAGGAAGGTTCCCTGATTGTAGGTGCTGGCCCAGTAGCTGATCACGCCGTTGGTGCCGATGTTGTCGTAGATCGCGCCGCTGCCGGAGTTGAACAGCACCGAGCGTTCCCAGTAATAAATATTGGTGGCCTTGTTCCAGTAGCTGATGTCGCCGTAAATTTGATAGAGCAAATACGCGGCAATCGCCCCCGGCCCGTTGACGCAGGCATTTTTCGACGCCTTGTCGCTGTCCCGCCAATACAAGCCGCCGCCGAGTTTGGTGTCCCACGCCCGGGCGTAGCAGGCGTCAAAATTGGCCTTGGCAAGGTTGCAATAATTGGTGTTGCCCGTGTCCACGCCGCCCCGGGCGAACGCGATGACTGCCCACAAGATGTCATCGTTATACTCGTTCCACGTCCAAGAGGAGCCGTTGTTTTTGATGAAGCCGTTCAGCAGATTGGTCGTCATGCTTTTCGCCGTCGCATTGGTCCGCCACTCGTAGGCATCAATCACACATTCGATCATTTCCGCCTGCCCCCAAAAATAAGCCACGCCGCCGGTCTGCGTATCCTTGAACCAGCCATTGGTGCCGCTTTGGCTGTAAAAGGCGGAATGATAGGCGCTGAACGCCGTATTGGCATCCCTGGCGGTGAAAGCGGACGCCGACAACGCCGACAACAGCAAACAGAGCCAAGCGAGCGAATCAATGAGATGTTTTTTGAGAATCATATAACACGGTGCCAACACCTCATGCCTGGCTTGCCAAGGTATGAAATAGGGATCCGCGTATGGTAATGATGAGCGGATTACGAGCGAAAGTCCTGTGGCATAAAACGGCCACGTCCATGAAGCTTTGATGCATGGTGTGTGCTTGATTTGGAAGAAAAAATAGCTTTTCCTCTGAGAAACGAAAATAATTAGGGATTCTCCATGAAAAACAAATCACTTCTTCTATGCCTGTTGGCTTGCATTATTCCTCTCGCAACATTTTCCCAACAAAGTTCAGATGATTTCTATAAAAGTGGTTATATCAAGTCTCGGACAGGTGACATGGATGGCGCACTGGCAGATTTTTCCAAATCAATTGAACTAAACACCAACAATACGAGCGCTCTCTTTGCTCGCGGTGTTTTATTGGCGACTAAAAGGAACCTTGCCGGCGCACTAGCAGACATGAACAAAATCATTATGCTTAAACCTAACGAAGCAAAAGCATATGTGATGCGAGGCAGTTATTGGGCACGGACAAATAATCTCGAAGCAGCTCTCAAAGATTTTGATAAAGCGATCGAGCTTAACCCAACAAACAAAGCGTTGGTTTACCCGATGATGATTATGGCATATGAAGGTCGTGGCCTCTTAAAAGTTAAAAGTTGCAACTTCGATGAAGCCCTTGCAGATTTTAACAAGGCAATCGAACTAAAAATGTATGACAAATCCGGCACGTATGTGGCTCAAGCTTACGTTGGTCGTGGCAGAGTAAAGGCGGAAAAGGGAGACTTGGACGGTGCGATGGCCGATTTTAATGCCGCCATCGAATTGAAGCCCAATAGCCCATTTCCTTACTATAGTCGAAGCATGGTGAAAAAGCTTAAGGGCGAATTAAAAGAAGCACTTGCAGATTCGGAAAAAGCATCCGAACTAAACCCCAAAGAGAAATCCTACCGAGAGTTGAGCGACTCGATTCGAAAACAACTTCAAAATAAATAGTTTGGCTTAAATCAGATTCACTCCTCGCCCCAAATCCGCTTCAGATGCGCGATGCCGCGCTGGACGGAGTCGAGCGGAACCTTCGGGCTTAATTCAAATACCTTGATGTGCTCCGGTTTCACGAACGGCTTGAGCGCGGCGAAATCAATGTGCCCGCCGCCGGGCGGAAAATGATCGCGCGCGGGCGCTTTTACGTCGTGGATGTGAAAGCCCGCAAGCCGGTCCGCCAGCGCGGCGAGATGCTGCGTGTGATTGATGAAACCGAGGTCCTGTTTGACCTGCGCGTGGCCGGTATCGTGCCAGTAATAAACATTCGGCGCGGGAAATTCCTCCAACAGCGATTTGAAATCGGATTCGATCGGCAGTTCCTCGACGGCCTCGCGTATCTCGATGCCGAACTTGATGCCGCGATATTTGGATTCGGTCAACAGATGCTTCAGGGTTTCCCGCGAGCGGTCGTAGAATTTTTTCTTCTTCGCCTCGCGCGCCGCCATGGCCTCGACGACGAGCTTTTGAAATTTGGGCGAATCCTGCTCGCCACGCGCCAGCAGTTCCTTGAGTTTGCCGGTGTAATCCTTCAGGTCCATGCTGCCGAAATGCAGCACCACGAGCGGCGCGCCGAGGCGCTGGGCGAATTCAAGCGTGTTGATGGTGTGCTTGATGGCGAGTTCGCGGTCGCGGTCGCGGTCGGAGGAAAATTCGTAGAGGTTCGGCGACGGCTGGGTGACACCAACCGGCAGCGGACAGAAATTATGCAGCGTGGAAATCTTGATCTCGCCGGCGCTCACCGCCTCAAGGATGCCCGGCATGAGACTGATGCGGATGCCATGGCTCAACTCGGCATATTCAAAACCCAGCTCGCGGATTTCCCGGAGCATCGCGCGGCCATCGGTGTGGCGGGCGGAATTCCAACACGTTGAAAACGAATACATTTTAAGTCCGTTCTTAATCTTGATCGTAATCTTAACCTTAATCCCACTTCACGATTACGATTAAGATCAGGATTAAGATCAAGGTGAAAACAAAAACCGGCCGCATCCTAACGAATGCGACCGGTGGTGAAAATGCAAATCACGGCCTAGTCATCTGCGTGGCGCGCGGCGAGCATGGCGGAGAAACGGGCAACCTTCTCCTTGCGACGGCGGACGGCACTCGGTTTCTCGAATTGCCGGCGCATACGCACGTTTTTCAGCGTGCCTTCGCGATCGACTTTTTTCTTCAGCCGACGCAACGCACGTTCAACAGGTTCGCCTTTTTTCAGTTTAATCTCTGTCATTACACTCACTTCCTCTCTGTGGGCGGGTGACAACTTGCCCCGGGCAAGTTCCCGCAAAATTAGGAACGCGGAGCATAGGTTTTCCACGCTTTAAGTCAATGAATAAAACCACACGAACGGGTTGATTCTTCATCCCCGATTCATCATTCTTCCCGTGAAATGAGCCTTTCTGAACATCGTCAGGCAATTGACCAGTTGGACGTCAAGATCGTCCGGCTGCTCAACGAACGCACGCGCCATGTGCTCGCCATCGGCGAAATCAAGCTGGCGGCCGGCGAGGAAATCTACGCACCACACCGCGAACGCGCCGTGTTCGACCGCGTCTGCGCCCGGAACGCCGGCCCCATCACCAACGAGCAGCTCCGCGCCATCTACCGTGAAATCATGTCCAGCGCCCTCGCGTTGGAGAAGACCATGGTGATCGCCTATTTCGGACCGGAGGCGACGTTCACGCACCAAGCGGCCATCCAGAAATTCGGCGCAAGTTTGAATTACGCCGCGCAGAAAACCATCGGCGACGTGTTCACCGAGGTTGCCAAAAAGAGCGCCGATTACGGCGTCGTGCCCGTGGAAAATTCCACCGAAGGCGTCGTCACGCACACACTCGACATGTTCGTGGACAGCGACCTGAAGATTGTCTCGCAGGTGCTCCTGAAGATTCAGCAATGCCTGATGAGCAATTCGCCCAAGGCGAAGATCAAGAAGCTTTACGTCCACCCTCAATCGCTTGCGCAATGCCGTGGCTGGCTGGCAAAAAATCTGCCGCGCGTCGAAATCGTGGAGACGTCGTCCAATGCACGTTCCGCCGAACTGGCAGCGAAGGAAAAATTTGCAGCGTCGCTGGGCGGCGTGCTCGCGGCGGAAAAATACGGCTTGAAAGTTTTGGCGCAGGACATTCAGGATAATTCCGTCAACGTCACGCGCTTCATCGTGCTCGGCCGCACGTGCAGTCCACCCACCGGTGACGACCGCACGAGCCTGATGCTGAGCGTGGCCGACAAGGCCGGCGCATTGCACGAGGCCATCGCCGCGTTCCGCAAGTTCAAGATCAACATGACGAAGATCGAGTCCCGCCCCAGCAAGCGCAAGGCGTGGGAGTATTTCTTCTTCATTGATTGCGCCGGACATTATCAGGACGCGAAGGTCGCCAAAGCCATTCAGCATCTCGGCAAGCACTGCAACTTCGTAAAGATCCTCGGCTCCTACCCGAACGTCGAGTAGGCGAATGTGGCATAAGCCGACTTCGGCTTCAGCCGCGCAGGAGAAATTTTAACGACCGCTTCAGAGCCGTGATTGAAAATCGCTGGGGCGGATATCGAAACGGCAAATCCAGCCACGTTCCCCGCCGCAGCACGGAGCGCTTGTGGGAAAAAGCGTCGAAGCCCGCGCGACCGTGATAAGAACCAAATCCGCTCTCGCCTAAACCTCCGAACGGCAGGCTAGTTCCGATCATGTGTGAGATGACGTCATTCACACAAACCCCACCGGAGCGCACTTCGCTAATTAGCTTTTGCTCCACCATCCGGTCTTCCGTGAACAGATATAACGCCAGCGGCGTGGGGCCCACTTGCAACTGGGTCGTAGTTTCGGCAAGGTCGTCAAACTCCAAAATAGGCAGCACCGGTCCGAAAATTTCTTCCTGCATCACCGGCGCATCCGGCCTGACGTCGGTTAAAATCGTCGGGGCCAGATACAATTCCTGCGCGTCGTGGTCGCCGCCGTGAAAGATTTGGCCGTCGCCAAGATAATTCAATAATCGCGTGAAATGTCTTTGGTTCACGATACGGCCGTAATCGGAACTGCGGCGCGGATCCGGGCCGTAAAATTCCAGCAGCGTTTTCTTCAAGGCATTCAGAAACGACTCGCGAATGCTCCGGTGAACCCGGACGTGATCCGGCGCGACGCACGTTTGACCGGCCCCCAGAAATTTTCCCCAGACAATGCGCCGGGCGGCGAGTTCCACCTTGGCATCGGCGCAGACGACAGCGGGACATTTGCCGCCGAGTTCGAGCGTCACCGGCGTCAGATGACGCGCCGCCGCCGCCATTACGACGCGCCCCACACGCGGGCTGCCGGTGAAAAAGATTTTATCGAACTTCTCCTGCAACAACGCTTCGGCCACCTCCGGCCCGCCGTTTACCGCTGTGATGTATTCGGCTGGAAACGTCGCCCCGATCATGGCCGTCAGCGCATCCGCTGTGCGGGGTGCCAGCTCGGAAGGCTTCAAGATGATGGCATTGCCCGCCGCGATGGCGCTTACCAGCGGAGCCAAAAGCAGTTGCACCGGATAATTCCACGGTCCCACAATCAGCGCGACACCGAACGGCTCCGCTTGCACCCAGCCCCGCGCCGGTGCGACCAGCCATGGCGTGCGCCGGGTTGCTGGCGCCGTCCAACGCGCCAGATGGCGCAAGGCATGGTTGATTTCCGCGTGCACCAGGCCGAGTTCTGAGGAAAAGGATTGATACGGTGATCGGCCGAGATCGGCTTGCAAGGCGGCGAAAATGGCCGGCTCGTGCTGCTGGAGAGCGGCAGCAAGCTTTTGCAATTGTTCCTGCCGAAACGCCGGCGGACGCGTGACTCCCGTCGCAAAATAATCGCGCGTGCGGCGGACGGTGTCGGTGAATTGCATAAACAATTTGGAGAAACTTGTCTTGCAGCGTATAACCTAGTCAAGCGATGTTTCGCGTTTTGATTTTAACCCTATGTTTCGTTTCGCTGTCGTTGCGTGCCGACAGCGTCACCAACCCGCCGCCGGTGCTGGCGGGCATTGCGGAATTTAAAGCCGCCTTTCAAGCCTGGGATGGGGCGCGTTTCGCCCACGCCGCCGAACTTTTAACACAAGCCACGGTGCAGGAACCGAACAACGTCACGAATTTCTACTGGCTCGGCGTGACGGAGTTTCATCACATGCTGCAATTGCGCAGCGTGCCGGGCAAGGCCGACCCGGCCGAGGTCGCGCAGGCGGCCGCCTTGGAAGCCCTCACCACCGCCGTAAAATTGGACGGGCACAACGCCGAATGCCACGCGCTGCTGGCCACGATTTACGGCATCCGCATCGGCGACCGCTGGATTCGCGCCCTGCGACTGGGACCGAGCGCCATGAGTCATTCGAAGGCGGCGATGAAGGACGGCGCCACCAACCCGCGGGTGCGCTATCTGCTGGCCACCGGCGAATATTACATGGCCAGCGGAAAATCTGATTTGCGGAAAGCGCTGAAAGATTTACTGCTCGCCGAGACATATTTTGCGAGCGAAGCCACCAATGCCGCCGGCCCGCTGGAACCGCGCTGGGGCCGCACCAGTTGTTGCACATTCATCGGCCTCACGTATGAAAAGCTCGATGATCGCGCGCACGCGGCGGAATATTTTCGCAAGTCGCTGGCGGAACATCCCGCCGACCATCTGGCGCAAACGAGCTTGAACCGCGTCACCCAAACCAATCAAGTCGCAGACCATCCATGAACGAGAAAAAAGTCATTGTCATCGGCGCCGGCCTGGGCGGATTGTCCGCCGCCATTTCGCTCCAGCAGGCTGGCTATGCCGTCGAAATTTTTGAGAAGAACGCCCAGATCGGCGGCAAGCTGAATTTGCTGCAGGCGCAAGGCTACACGTTTGATCTCGGGCCTTCCATTTTCACCTTGCCGCATATTTTTGAGCGTCTGTTCACCGCGAGCGGCAAGCGGATGAGTGATTATTTCACGCTGCGACCGCTGCGGCCGCACTGGCGGAATTTTTTTGAGGATGGCGTCACACTGGACTTGTATCCCGAGCCGGAGAAGATGGCCGCCGAGGCGCGTAAAGTCGGCGAACCACCGGAAAACATCGAGCGCTTTCTGAAATATTCCGCCGAACTCTATGACCTGACCAATGAAGGCTATTTTGAGAACGGCTTGGATAACTGGCGCGCTTTTGCCAAGCACTACGGCCCGTGGAAATTTTTCCAGTTCGACCTGTTCCGCTCGATGCATCAAGGCGTCGCGGCGCATCTGCAAACGCGTTACTTCCGCGATATTTTTGATTTTTTCATCAAATACGTCGGCTCCTCGGCCTATCGCGCGCCGGCGTTCATGAATTCGCTGCCCACCATCCAGTTTCGTTACGACCTGTGGTATGTGGACGGTGGACTTTACAACATCGCCCGCGGCTTGGGCCGATTGCTCGACGAACTGGGCATCAAGGTTCACCTCAACGCGGAAGTCAGCGAGGTGCGCCAAGATAGCGGCTGCGTCACCGGTCTGGTGGCGAACGGCGAATTCCACGCCGCTGATATCATCGTCTCGAACATGGAAGTCATCCCGGCGTATGAAAAATTATTGCGCGAGGATAAAAGCTTCATCGCCTCGCTGGAGAAAAAACTTGAGCCTGCCTGCTCCGGCTTGGTGCTGGATCTCGGATTGGATTGCCAATATCCGCAACTGGCTCACCATAATTTCTTTTTCACCGATCATCAGAAGGAACATTTCAAAACCGTGTTTGAGAAGCACGAGCTTCCGCAAGATCCCACGATTTATCTCGTCGCCGCGTCCAAGACTGATCCGTCCGTCGCGCCGGCAGGGTGCGACTGCCTGAAAATTTTGCCGCACATTCCCTACATCAACGACGAGCATCCACTCACGCGCGAGGATTATCTGCGCTTCAAGGACCGCATCATTGACAAACTGGAACGCATGGGATTGAAGAACCTGCGCAAGCACATCGTGTTTGAGCATGTGCTCACGCCGCTCGACATCCGCGAGAAATATAATTCCAACAAAGGCTCCATCTACGGCGTCGTCAGTGACCGCTGGAAAAATCTTGCGTTCAAAGCGCCCAAACAAAGCACATTGTATCCAAACCTGTTCTTCGTCGGCGGCTCGGTGAATCCCGGCGGCGGCATGCCCATGGTCGTGCTCTGCGGCCAAAACGTCGCCAAAAAAGTCGTCGCGTGGGACCGGTGATCAACCCACCGCTTTCCAGCGGGTTTAACGGGCGGATTAATCCTTCATCATCACCCGCGCCTGACTGGTGAGCAGCGCCACGGCGGGGTGCACAATCCGGCGTTCGGCGGTGATGGCGTGGAACTGCACGCGGCATTTTGAGGTCTGACCGATGGGTTGAAAACCGTAGTGCCCGGCCGCGTCTTTCACCGCCACACTGGGCAGGGCGATGAAGCCGCGACCTTCGGCAGCCATCACCTTCATCAGCGCGAGATCCTCAAACTCCGCCACGATTCGCGGCTGGATGTTCTGCTCGCGGAACCACATTTCCAACGCGCGGCGCAAACTGGTGTTCTCCGTCGGCAGCAGGGCCGGCGCAGCGTTGAGCGACCTGGGGAAATTCCGCTTCAGCTTCGCAGCCAGCTTTTTCTCCGCGCAGAACGTCGTGCCGGTTTCGCCGAGCGAATGGCTGTAGGTCTTAAAGTTGGTGCTACTGGACGCAGGTTCGTCAGCTAGCACGATGTCCAGCCGGTGCGCGGCGAGTTGCGCGAGCAGGTCCTCCATCTTGCCTTCGCGGCAGATGACGTGCGCCGTCTGCGGCATGGCGAAAACCGGCTTCAAGATTTCGTTCGTCACGAGCTTGGGAAAGGAATCCGCCACGCCAACGTAGAGGCGCAACTCCTTCGCGCCGGGACGCTGCTTGACGGCGTTGAGCATCTCCCGGCCAAGTGCGAAAATCTCCTCGGCGTAGCCGAACACGACCTGACCGGCGTCAGTGAGTTTGTTGTTGCGGCCTTCGCGCTGGAAAAGCTTTTCGCCGAACGCGGCTTCCAGTTCGCGGATCTGCTCCGAGATGGAGGGCTGGGAAACGTGCAGCTTCGCGGCGGCGCGGGCGAGGCTGCCTTCCTTCGCCACGGTCCAGAAATAACGCAGGTGATGATAATTGAGCCATTCCATCGAAGTCCAATGATGCTTCGGATTAACCTAATCGTCCATTCGGAAACGCGTATTAGTTGTCCCCGCCCTCGCGACCTAAAGTGCTCATGTCAACGCCGCCGGAGCAACGACAAGTTCGGCGGCCAAAACACGAAACGCTCATACAAATACATTATGACAACGACCATGAGACTGAACCTGCAACACCTCAACCTGCGTTCCTTGGACACCTTGGATTCGTGGGTGGAACAACAAATCCTCGGCCTCGGCCAGGCACGGCAGATTGACGAGGCCAACGTGCGGCTCGTGCGGTTTGAGAACGCCAGTCCCGCGTATCAAGTGAACGTCCACCTTGTCACGCCCGGCCCGGATGTCTTTGCCGAGAGCCGCGACCACACCTTGCGCGCGGCGTTTGCCAAGGCGATGACGCAGCTCCGCGAACAGATTAGCAGCCGCGCCACGAAACGGCTGCAACGGATCAAGAGCAATATCAACGCGCGGCGCGTGGGCTGACCCTGCCCGAAACACCATAACCAAGCCACAATATGAAAACAAAGGTCATCTTCAAATCACTGGCGGATCTGCCCACCAACGCCCTTGATTTCGCCACCGCCGCCCCCGGACGCGCGGTGAATGCGTCCAAACAAATGTTCGGTGCAGGCGTGCGAGCCACGCGCCGTGAAATCCGCGCCGCGCGACGGCGGTCCGCCGAATTCGCACGCGATATTTACGCCCGGGCCAACGCGCCGTTTCAAAGCATCGTGCCCTGGCAGCGTGGCGGTATCAATGAGTGAAACTGTGGCGGCAAGCTGTAACCGCCCGCCTAACAACCAAAAATCCGGCGCTCATAGAGCACCGCTACAATTTAAAACTGAATGACTGAATCACTCTGGCTCTGGGTCGGTTTCAATGCGTTCGTCCTCGCGATGCTCGCGCTGGACCTCGGCGTGTTCCATCGCAAGGCGCACGTGGTGTCGCTGAAGGAATCGCTCACCTGGACCTTCGTCTGGATCGGGCTGGCGCTGGCGTTCAACGCCGGCGTATGGCACTACGCCGGCTCAGCGAAGGCGCTGGAGTTTTTCACCGGCTATCTCATCGAGAAATCGCTGAGCGTGGACAACGTGTTCGTCTTCGCGCTGCTGTTCTCCTACTTTGCCGTGCCGCCGCTGTTTCAGCACAAGGTCCTGTTCTGGGGGATCCTCGGCGCCCTCGTCATGCGCGCCATCATGATCGTGGCGGGCGCGGCGCTCATCGCCAAGTTCGCGTGGATCATCTACGTGTTCGGCGGTTTCCTGATCCTCACCGGCATCAAAATGATCGTGAAGCGCGAGGAGGAGATTCATCCCGAGCGCAACCCGGTGGTGAAGTGGTTCAAGCGGCTCATGCCGGTGACGCCGGAGTATCGCGGCGACAAATTTTTCGTGCGCGAGAACGGCATCCGCATGGCCACGCCGTTGTTCGTGGTGCTGTTGCTGGTGGAAATCTCGGACGTGATCTTCGCGGTGGATTCGATCCCGGCGATTTTCGCGGTCACGAAAGACCCGTTCATCGTCTATACCTCGAACGTGTTCGCCATCCTCGGGCTGCGCTCGCTCTACTTCGCGCTGGCCGGCGTGATGGACAAGTTTCATTACCTCAAGATCGGCCTGGGCGTGGTGCTGACGTTCGTGGGCGTGAAGATGATTCTGGCGCACACGGCGTGGAAGATTGACACGCTCGTTTCGCTGGGGGTCATCGTGGCGATCCTGACGACAAGTGTGGTATGGTCATTGGTGAAGCCGAAAGCGGTGGTAGTTTTGGCAGTTGGCGGGGCGGGCAGTCCGCTGCCCGCCGCCCAAAATACACCCGCCGGCGCGCACGGAGCGACGCGCCCTACCTGATGAATTCATGAATGCATTGATTGCCGAAATCGTCGTCATCCTCCTGCTGTTGGTGGTGAGCGGTGTGTTTGCCATGACGGAATTAGCGGTGGTGTCGGCGCGCAAAACGCGGCTGCGGGTCATGGCTGCGGACGGCAACGCCGGCGCCAAGACCGCCCTGGCCCTGGCCGAGGCGCCCAACCGATTTCTGCCCACGGTGCAGATTGGCATCACGCTGATCGGGCTGCTGGCGGGTGCTTTTGGCGGCATCACCATTGCGGAAGAGATTGCCGCCGCCTTGCTACCGATGCCCGTGCTGGGGCAATACGCCGAGGCCATCGGCGTGGGCGTGGTGGTGGTGGCGCTGACCTATCTTTCGCTGGTCATCGGCGAACTTGTTCCGAAGCGGTTTGCTCTAGCCCACCCTGAAACCATCGCTTGTCGCATGGCGCGGCCGATGGATGTGTTGCGCCGGTTGACCCAACCCATGGTCTGGTTGCTCGGTGCTTCCACCGATCTGGTGTTGCGTCTGGTTGGCGCGCAGACGACGACAACGACGACGATTTCCAACGAAGAGGTGAATCTGTTGCTGGAGGAAGGCACGAAGACCGGCGTCTTCCACCAGAGCGAACCGCGCATGGTGGAGTCCGTGCTGGCCTTTGACCAGCGGCCCGTGCGGGACATCATGACGCCGCGCGAGAAGCTCGTGTTCCTCAACCAGGACGATCCCCACGAAGCGGTGTGGCACAAGATTGTCGTGTCCGGGCACTCGAATTTCCCGGTGTATGCCGCCCGCCGCGACCGAGTGGTGGGCGTGGTTTCGGTGAAAGTCATCTACGCGAACCTCGCCGCCGGCGCGGGCGTCAAGCTCGCTGACCTGATGACGCCGCCGTTGCTCGTGCCGGCCACGCAGACCGTTACCGGATTGCTCGAGGGGTTCAAGAAAACACGCCGCCACCTCGCCCTCATCACCGATGAAGCGCACACGGTCATTGGGCTGGTGACGCTGGTGGATGTGCTCGAAGCCATCGTCGGCGAAATCCCTTCACGGGAGGAGCGGCTGCGGCCCCAAGCCGTGCGCCGGGACGACGGTTCGCTGCTGGTGGATGGTAGCTTTGCCGTGGCCAGGCTCGCGCCGTTGCTCGGCGAATCGCCGCTGGTGGCGGCCCTCGGGCAACGCGGCGAAACCTTGGCCGTTTATGCCACGGCGCAGCTTGGTCAGCCAACGCATGAAGGTGCCGCGTTCGTCCGCGAGGGTGTGCGCTTTGAAATCATAGACATGGATGGCGGTCGCATCGACAAGGTGCTCGTCAGCCGGGAAGGAAAGTTGCCATGATCCTAGCCATCAACCAACTCGTAGCCTCGAAGCTGTTCCACCGTTTTATCGTGGGCGTGATTGTGCTGGCCGGCGTGGTGGCCGGCTTGGAAACCAGTCCCGCCATCATGACGGAACACGAGGTGCTGTTGCACGCGCTGGACCGCTTGATTCTCGGCGTCTTCATCGGCGAAGCGCTGTTGAAGATGGCCGCGCAGGGTCGTCGGCCGTGGCGTTACTTTGCGGACGGCTGGAATGTGTTCGACTTCCTGATCATTGTGGTTTGCCTGGTGCCGGTGGGCGGGCCGTTCGCGGCGGTCCTGCGACTGGCGCGGGCGCTGCGATTACTGCGCCTCGTCAGCGCTTTGCCCAAACTGCAACTGCTCGTCGGGGCGCTGCTGAAAAGCTTGTCCGCGATGGGTTACGTGAGTCTCCTGCTCGGCTTGTTGTTCTACATTTACGCCGTGGCGGGAATCCATCTATTCGGAGCGCATGATCCGCAGAACTTCGGCTCCTTGCCGGTGGCGTTTCTGTCGTTGTTCCGGCTCGTGACGCTCGATAATTGGGCGGACCTGTTCAACGGACAACTGCCGCATGTGCCGGGCCTCAAGGTGGCGGTCTATTTTGTCACGTTCATCATCTTCGGCACGATGATCATCATGAACCTCTTCATCGGCATCATCATGAACAGCATGGCGGAGATGCATGCCGAGATCGCCGCCCGCGACCGCGCCCGGCACGAGCAGGAAACTGGCGCCGCCACGCTGGCAAATGAACTGAAAGCGCTCGAACTTGAGTTGAAGGAAACCCAAGCTCGCATGGCCGGCTTGCGGCGCAAGTGGACTCGCGGTTCCGCTCACATCACGCCTGATCGCAGGCCGGAGGAGACCGCCGCATGAAAAAGTTCTTCATCGCTCTCATGGGCGGCACGGTGGTTTTGATCGGGGTCGCCATGCTGGTCTTGCCAGGGCCGGGCACACTGGTCATTGCCGGCGGACTGGCGATCCTGGCGACGGAATTCATCTGGGCGCGGCGGGCTATGCGCAATGCGAAAAATGCAGTCGCCAAAATTCGGCGCCAGTCCGGCCTGAAAGAATGGTGGCACCGGCGCCAGGCGCGCGCCGCCGCGAAGCCGGCGCCCGCGATTGATCAGGGAGTGGTCGTGACCCGCAGCATCACTTCGTTGCGCCGCAGAAATGACGGCGTCCACGGCGGATCAAAATAGCCATAAATCGGCGTCGCCGCCGCTTCCAAGCCTTGCGCCGCGAGCCAGGTTTGCAGGCGCGCGAGGGTTTCCGCTTCCTGTTTCGCGCTGCGCCCGCCGCTGAAGCGCAGCACGGCGAACCGACCACCCGGCAGTTCGCGCACCGTTACCGCGCCATCGGCAGGCTTGGGCGCGGTGGCCGCCTTGAGTTTCGCCGGTAGCACAAACGCCATCGTGCGGTTCGTGTCGCTGCCAGACATGAACACCGGGGTCGTCATGGCGATCTTTTGCTTGGCGTCGTTTGCGCCGGTGATGAAGCGGAACAGGCGCCTGAAACTTCCGTCATCCGAGACGCCGCCGGCCGCCATCGGCGTCTCCACTACCACGAGCGAAGGGTAATCGCGCAATTCAAACTCCCCGGCGGTGCGCACCACCTGATAGGGCGCAGACTCGTAGCCGCTCCGCGTGGCCTGACAGCCCACAAAAATCAATCCCGCGCCGAGGAACAGGATTACAATCAGGATGATCATTTTCTTCACGCCACAGCTTAGCTCGTCCGCTGGCAGGCGACGAATACAAACCTTCCCCGGGAGTTGGCGGACGTGTTGCGGGTTGTGACATCGCACCGGAACGTGTAATAAGAGCCGGCCCATGAACACCGAAGGCATCCTGTTGACGATCACGCTCACGTTCTGGGCGGCGGGTTGGCTCGTGCTGGGACGCGTCCAGCGGTGCGGGTTGGGCGAGGCGGACAAAACCATTTCGGCAACACAACTTTCCGTCATCATTCCGGCGCGGAACGAAGAAAAAAATCTCCCGCGTCTGCTGCGCTCGTTGCAAAACCAGCCGATGCCGCCGGATGAAATCATCGTCGTGGACGATGCCTCAACCGATCGCACCGCCGCCGTGGCGCGGGAGTTGGGAGCGAAGGTGGTTTCGCCGCCACCGCTGCCGGACGGCTGGCGAGGAAAGACCTGGGCCTGTCAGCATGGAGCGAATCAAGCGAATGGGGAATGGCTTTTGTTTTTGGACGCGGATACGTGGTTTGAACCGGACGGACTGGCCGACGTGCGCATGGAGTTTTCCGCCGTTGGCGGCGGCGCTTTATCCGTCGCTCCGCTTCATCACGTCGAAAAGTTGCACGAACAGTTCTCGGCGTTCTTTAACCTCGTGATGCTGGCTGGCACCGGGGCTTTCACCGCCCTCGGCGACCGTTTGACGCCACGCGGATTACTTGGACAGTTTCTGTTGATCGAAAAGTCGGTTTACACTCGCGTGGGCGGACACGCCGCCGTGAAAGAACACATTTTGGAAAATTTCCGACTCGCGCAAAAACTGCGGGCCATCGGCGTGCCACTCCATTGCCGGGGCGGGCGCAACGTCTTTTCGTTTCGCATGTATCCGCAGGGCTGGCGCGAAATGATGGATGGCTGGATCAAGGGGTTTGCCGGCGGCGCCGGGAAAACGCCCCTGCCCTTGCTACTGCTGGTTATCGCGTGGATGAGCGGACTCGTCATGGCGACGGGAAATCTGCTCCTGGCGAAAGACGCGCCGATTTGTTTTGTCGTGTATGCGGCATACGCGGCGCAGGTCGCCTGGCTGTTGCGACGTGTCGGCACGTTTCATTGGAGCACGGCGCTGCTATTTCCCGCGCCGCTCGTTTTTTATTTTATTATTTTCACCCGCTCGGTCTGGCGCGCGGCTCGCAAGCAACCGGTGGATTGGAAAGGCAGGAAGATTCATGCTGGTTGAATTGCCCATCGTCTGGATAGTGCTGCTGAACGTGCTGGCGTGGCTGGTTATCCAGCTCGGGCTGGCGTGCGTGATGACGCGGATTCCGGCCGCCCAATTTAATCCCCGCAGTTCATTGGCGCGGCTTTGGGATTGGGAACGTTCCGGTCGCGGCTATGAAAAATTCTTCGCCATCAAACGCTGGAAAGACCGGTTGCCGGATGCGGCAAGCTGGTTCAAAGGCGGTTTTCCCAAAGCCGATCTAAGAATGCACACCCCGGAATTTCTGGAACGCTTTCTGCGCGAAACCTGGCGCGGCGAGCTAACACATTGGCTGGCACTGCTGCCGCTGCCGGTGTTCGCCCTCTGGAATCCAGGCTGGGGCGTCGCGGTTAACGCTGCCTACGCCGTGGCCGCCAATGTTCCGTGCCTTCTCGTTCAGCGCTACAATCGGGGTCGCTTCCTGCGCGTGCTGGAGAGAATGTAGCGGCGACAAGCAGGCGTCGCCGCCATCCTCACACCTGCGTGTTCTTGGAAACGAATTCCACCCCGTGTGCGCGGCTGATGAGGTTGGCCGCGATGCGGCCCGATTCGTAAATCGTCGGCAAACCGCTGCCGGGATGCGTGCCGCCGCCGACGAGGTAACAGTTTCCGAGTTCCTCGAACTTGTTGCGCGGCCGGAAATACAGCATCTGCGACAACTTGTGCGCGAGGTTGAAGGTCGCGCCCAAATGGATGTTGTGACTCTCCCAACTGTCCGGTGAGAAAACGATTTCCTCGCGGATATGCTTGCGCAGATCTTTCATGCCGCCGCGCGTTTCCATCGCCTCGAGCAGGCGGTCGCGAAAACCGTTTTTCTCCTTCGACCAATCAATTGCCGCCGACTTGTTCGGCACTGGCACCAACACATACAGCGCCGAATGCCCCGGCGGCGCGATATGCGGATCCGTGACACTAGCGTTGCGAACGTAGAAGGAACACTCCTCCGACAAAACCTTGCGCTGAAAAACGTCCTCGATGTTTTTCCGGTAATCCTTGGAAAAGAATATCGTGTGATGCGGCAGGTCATAAACCTTGTCCACGCCGAGATAAAGCATGAAGGTGGAACAGGAAAATTCGCGCTGGTCCACTTTGGGCGGCGTGTATTTCTTCAACACGCCGGGCGGCACGAGATGCTTCATCGCGTAACCAAAATCGGCGTTCAACACGGTCTCATCGCCCAGGATTTTTTCACCGGATTCCAACTCCACGCCGCGCACGTCACGGCCGGCAAGGATAAGCTGTTTCACCGGGGCATTCAGGCGGATATCCACGCCGCATTCGCGGCAGACCTTCGCCATCGCCTCGGAGATTTCGCTCAAGCCGCCCTGCGTGTGATAAACGCCGTAGGCATGTTCTACGAACGGCAGAATCGCAAACAGTCCGGGACAATCCCAAGCAGACATGCCGAGATATTTCGCCTGAAACGTGAAGCAGAGTTTGAGGCGGGCGGATTTGAAATAGCCCCCGAGCACGTCCATGACCGACTTGCCGAGCGAGAGATGCGGCAAGGCTTTCAGCAGGTCGGCGGAAAGATAGCTTTTGAGCGAGCCGTAATCCTTCTGCAGGCACGGATACATTTTGCGAAACCGTTCCTGCTCTTTTTCGAGAAAGTGCCAGTAGCCCTCGACCTCGCCGGGAAATTTTTCATTGAGCTGCTTGAGCATCGCCGCGTGATCCGTCGTCGGCTCGAACGCCATGTCATCAAACTGCAACCGATACATCGGCTCCAGCTTCACGAACTTGAGATAGTCCTCGCTCTTGCGGCCCGCCTCTTCGAAAACTTCGTCGAGGATGAATTTCATCATCAGGAACGTCGGCCCCGTATCGAACTTGTAGCCGTTGCGTTCGATGGCCGCGTTGCGCCCGCCGACGCGGTTATTTTTTTCCACCAGCGTCACCTTGAAGCCACGCGCCGCCAGCAACATGGCCGATGTCAACCCGCCCGGCCCGGCACCCACCACGATGATGTGTTTTTGTTTCTGATTTGAAGAATTCATTTCGCCCTGTTTTGAGTCCCATTCTTTTATCATACCCGCAGCCAAGTCGCAAACGGACATTTTGATTCGCGGTTGAAATCCGGCGGCAATGCGGGCAATCTCCCCCGCGTGAGCCATCTTGCCAAAGCCCGTGAAGTGTTCGACATCGAACTCGCCGCGCTCAAATCCGTCCGCGCGCAGCTCGACAAATCGTTTGATCGCGCCGTCGAGACCATCATCGCCGCGCTCAAGCAACGCGGTAAAATTGTCATCGTCGGCATCGGCAAATCCGGCAACGTCGGCGCTAAAATCGCCGCCACGCTCACCAGCACCGGCTCTACCGCTGTCGTCCTAAGCAGCGTGGATGCGCTGCACGGGGACGTGGGCATCGTGAATGACGGCGATGTCATTCTCGCCTTGAGCTATTCCGGCGAGTCGGACGAATTGATGAATTTGCTGCCGGCGTTGAAACGCTTTTCGGTCAAGATCATCACCTTCACGGGCAATGTGAAATCATCGCTTGCCCGGCACAGCGACCTGTCGTTGAGCGTGAAAATTTCCAAGGAAGCCTGTCCGTTCAACCTCGCACCCACCAGCAGCACCACGGCGATGCTCGTCATGGGCGACGCACTGGCGATGGCCATATTGCAGGCGCGCGGCTTCAAACAGAAGGATTTTGCCAAATATCATCCCAGCGGCGCCATCGGCCGAGCGATGCTGCTCAAGGTCGGCGACATCATGCGCAGCGGCGTGCGCAACGCCGTGGCACGGGAAAATCTTTTGGTGAAAGAGGCGCTGCTGGTGATGACCCGCGCCAAGTCCGGCAGCCTTGCCGTGCTGGATGCGCGCGGCAAACTGGTGGGCATCTTCACCGACGGCGATTTCCGCCGGCACATGGCGACCGATGAACACCTGCTCTCACAGCCGCTGAAGTCGGTAATGACGCGCCACCCGATTTGCATCCGCGACGACGCGCTGGCGGCCGAGGCGCTGAAGATTTTCAACGAGCGGAATATTGACGATCTTATCGTCGTGAACGCGAAGCATGAGCCGGTCGGCCTGGTGGATTCGCAGGATTTGCCGAAATTGAAAATCATGTAAGTCATGAAAAAATTCGTTACCACCTTGATCCTGCCCTTACTGCTGTCCTTGACTGCGTGCAGCAGTCTCAAGAATTCTCCCGCCATGAAAACCGGCCAGACCGCCCAGAAATTTTCCCTCGAGCGCAAACAGGTTTTCACCGCCGATTACCTGCTGTTCCTGCCCGCCGGCTATAGTGCGGATGCGACCAAACGCTGGCCGTTGATTTTATTCCTGCACGGCGCGGGTGAACGGGGCAATAACGTCTGGCTCGTCGCCAAACATGGCGTGCCGAAGGTGGACACGCAGAACACCAATTTCCCATTCATCGTCGTCTCACCGCAGTGTCCGGATGGAAAAGTCTGGTCGAATGACCTGCTGCTGGCACTGCTGGACGAAATTGAAGCCAAGTATGCCGTGGACACGCACCGGATTTATCTGACCGGCTTGAGCATGGGCGGCTTCGGCACTTGGAGCCTGGGCTTGAGCCATCCCGAAAAATTTGCCGCCATCGCCCCCATTTGCGGCGGCGGCGATTTCATCACGCCGGCGCTCGCCGACAAATCGCAGCTGACCACCCTGCCCGTCTGGGCCTTTCATGGAGCAAACGATCCGGTCGTGCCGTTGGCCGAATCCGAGCGCATGGTGAACTACTTGAAAAAACTGGGCGTGCGCGAAGTCAAATTCACCGTCTATCCCGAAGCACAACATGACAGTTGGACGCAAACCTACGCCGACCCGGAATTATTCGCGTGGTTTCTGCAACACTCGCGTTGAGATCAGCGGCGTTCAGTTGAAATTCACACTGCGGCGGCCGCGTTCGGTTTCGATCTGCTGGCGCAGCAGGTCAATCTTCAGCTTCAACAACTCGCGGTTTTCCTCGGTGCGAACGGAGAGCTCCGTTTCCAGTTCCACAATGCGCCGTTCGTAGGCGGCGAGACGTTCCGGTGAGGGTATGTGCAATTCATTCAGCCGGTGCATGAGCCGCACGACCTCCTCGGCGGCGATCTGCTGCGTCTGGAGCAGTTCCCGGCGTTGCACGGCGAGTTCCTGCACCACCGCCAGCTTAAGCATCTCGGCAATCTGCGGCGCGAGTTCCACCGGCAACGCGGGCACCGTCACGGCGGGACGACGTCGAGACGCCAGCAGCCACCAAATCCCCAGCAGAGCAACCGTTGAAACCGCCCCAATCACCGCCACCAGCCAAAGATTTTTTGCAGGCGGGTTTGACGCCGGGACAAGCTGAAATTCCGGCTTCTGAATTTTTCCGGACGACGCGAGCGCCGTCGGCTGGCTCACCGGTTCCGGCGGCAACGCTTCATTCAACTGCGTCAAAGCTGCCCTGGCCTTCGCATCAATCACCTGGCCGCGCCGCACGACCGCCGCGCCAACCGTATAGTGTTGAACCACGACGCCGACCCGGCTGACAGCGCGGTCGCGGGCCTGCTGCGTCAAATTGGTGTCCAGTTCGGCATTCGGATGGATATACGTCGCCAGCGTGCGGGCAACCGATTGATCTTCGGTCGAAAAATCCCGGCGAAATAAACCGCGCAGCCGTGTCACCGTCGTCACGCTGGTCAACGGAACAACCGTGCCACGTTGTTCAGCCTTCTCGAGCGTCACCGTCTCCTTGGAACTACGCACCGGCACCAAACGCACAGTGGCCCCCAGTTCAAAACCCTCAGCCTCGGCATCGGACCGCACCGGACGACTCGTCGTCTGCAGCAATTGTTCAACGAGGTTGGTCAGCGTGGCCAGGCTGGATTCACCGCGCGCCCATTGTGCGGCGAGCGCGGTGGTGACGGGAAATTTTTTATTCTGCGCGTTGAAGGCCGAGACAAAATCCGCGAAGGCCGTGGACTGAACCGCCGTTTCATTCAGGCTGGCATGCTGAAACTTCTGTTGGAGGCCGGCGAGAAAATTGGCATGCGACTCGGCGAAGGCGGCCGATACTTTCAGCACCATCGTGTTGGTGATGCTGGCGATGACCCGAAAAACTGCCGGGGTTTTCGCCAAGGCCTCGGCCCGGCGGTCAGCGGTGGCGGGCGCATCAACCACATCGAGCGCCACCGGCGTGATCACCTCCCGATCGGCGGTATCGCCGACACGCCATACCGCAATATCGCGCGCGTGAATGCTGACCACCCCCAGCAACGCGAGACAACAGATCAGTCCAGTGCGACGCGCAGCATTCACCATAGAAACGATTTGTGCTCACCCACCATCCGGTCGCCGTCCCACAGCGTCGCCCGCCAAGCCGTGACCGCACCGAACTTCCGGTATTCTTCGCCGTCGAGGGTGAACTGGGTCCAGTGGCTGAAAAAGCCGGGAGTGACTTCGGTTTCGAGGGTTTTAAATTTCGGCGTGTTGCCCTCGCCGAGGCCGCGCAGTTCGAGGCGGAGCTGGAGTTTTGCGTCGCCGGCGTGCTTGGCGGACCATTGCACATCGTAGCGGATGGCGGAAACCTGGTTGGTGTGCTGCCGGAGTTGCGCCTGATACGCGTCGCGGTCGTAGAGGCTCGGCGACAGCGCAATGCGGCCCTTCAGATCCACGAGAAACGGCAACACTTTGATCACCCGGCCGCTGACGGCATCAGCGGCGTGAACCGTGACGAAAAGGCCGAGCGTGAGCAGCAAAATCAAGAGCGCGCGCATGGGGGCAACGATAGCGGGCAGCCGGGTGAATTCAACTCATTTCGCGGCGCCGCCCGACGTTTGCAGAAATTTTATTTCGGGTGGAAACCGACGACTTGCACGCTGCGGCCATTCCGATACACCACCGCCACAAATTCCCGCTGGCTGGCCCCGGCCCGGGCCGTGGCGTGAACCTCGTAGGTCTCGCCGCGCACGGTGCAATAACGCGAGATTTGCTGGAGCGCCTCCGGACTCGGCACCACGGCGCGCAACTGGCTTAAATCACGAATGACGCCGGTGCCATCGCCGAATCCGCCCTCGCTGGAGCGCATGGCCATGAGATTTTGAATCGAGGCGGTGTCCATGCCGGGAATGAGGGCGAGCACATTCGTATCGGCGGTGTTGATGTTGATCTTGCCGATGGAATACGGCGTGAACACATCGCGCAAACCGAACGGATAATCCGCCGCCTCCCCGGGCGCGTGGCCAAAGCCGAGTTTGTGTTTTTTGAACGGCGAATCGGCCCCCTCCGCGCTGCCGCCCTTGAACATCTCCGGCGTGACGCCTTTGATGAATTGCAGTTCCTGAATGTCGTCAATCGGCGCGTTCTTGGCGTTGTAAGGCGGATTCAGGCCTTGATAATAATCGCTCTCCGCGCCGGCCGGCTTGTTGGCGTCATCCGTGTCAATCCAGTCCAAAATCGAATCGGTCACCAGTGAAATATCGCTGGCATCCACGCCCATCGTCGTCAGCACATTGTGCAGCATCTCCACGTCGGCGGTGTTGATGTTCACCTTGCTCTCCTGCTCGATCATTTTCAGGGAAACGGACCCGTCGCCGACCGGAAAATCATCCAGCGTGATGCCCATGAGCGGACTGTTCGTCTCCGGCCCGTCGCCCGGACCACCCGCCCAGATTTGCTGCAACGAGGACGGCCCTTGCGGTTCCTGCGCCAGAATCCAGCACGCCCGCTCCACGCCGCCGCGCGCAATCCACAACAGCTTTTCCCCGTCGTTCGAATTCTGCGCGAGCTGCGATTCCACCTTCATGAACAACGCCAGCGCTCCCGCCAAAATGGACAGCACCGTCACCGCCACCAGACAGACGATGACGGCAAATCCACGACGCGATGGTGAGAGGGAAATTTTCATCGTCTGACCGGTAAGGGAATGGTTGGCCCGCCACCGGCGCCGGGTGCGGGCACTCCCGCCGCCCCGCCTTTTTGCACGAACATCGGCATGGTCTGCGACGGAATGGAAAACAGCCGCGTCACGGTGACATCCGGCGCGGCGGCCCCGGCGGCGACATTGCCGCCGAGCACGAGATTCACGCGCAACAAGGTCGGAATCGCATTCGTATCCAGCCATTCATCCGCCCATTTCAGCTTGTTGGTATCCCAGCATTCGACGGTAAATTCCCGGACGTTTTTCGCCAATATCAGCGGATATTTTTGTTCATCGTCGTCCAGATCCATCAAGACCGGGTTCTGGCGGAGAACGAGGTTTTGGCCGTTGTTATTGTTATTGACGTTGTTCGCATCCGGCTCGAGCGCGAAGGTGAGCCGGCGCAGGTTGAAATCGCGCCCGGTGTTCGGGTTGACGAACTTGCCGTTGCGCGGAAAAATTTCCGGCACCTGTGCCGTGAAGCTTAGCATCGGCGACGAGCCGTTCTCCACGATGAAGCTGTAATACTGCGGCGACCCTTGAAACGATTCGATAGCCATGAGCGAATCCTCGATGGTGCGGAGCGTAACCCGCTGGCGTTGCGCCTGCGCGGTCACGTCCCGAGCGACCCGCGTCGAACGCATGATTGCCGCCCACGTGGAGTAAATCGCCGCGAGGACCATGCTGAAGATCGCAATGGCCACCATGATCTCGATCAGCGTGAACGCGCGATGGGTTGGACGAGAAAATTTCATCGGCGAATAAAGTTGCCGCCGTCCATGCTGCCGGCGGGCGATTGCGGGCGGAATAACAGCGTGGACAAATCCGAGAGGACTTCCCGGTTGCCGTTGACCTGGACAATGGCCTCGACCTGATACAAATGGTTCGTGGCCACCTCGCGGATTTCCGCCGTCCAGTTGTAATCTTGATAGGCCTTCCCGAGCAGCTCCGAGAGATCGCCGGAATAGGTGCCCTCGATCAGGATGTTCGTGCTGGCATATTGGGCGAGCACCGCGCTGGCGTCCACCTGCGGCCGATGCAAGCGCCGGGCGTTGGCGAGCGTTTGCGAAACCAGCGACAGGATCGCGAACACGGCGACAAAAAAAATGCCGATGGCAATCATCACCTCCAGCAAAGAAAACGCCCGCCGGCGCTGCGCTTCAGTGCGGCAAGCCCGCTGCTTTTCGTATGGAAAATTCAGTTTCATCGGTCAACCGCCGATACGACCGGAACGCCGGTCGCGTAATCCAGGGTGATTTTTCGCGAATCGCCACCGCCGACCACGACGATCACCGTCTCGTCGCTCGTGCCGTCGGGATAAAAAAACACGCGCGCCCATTCGGATTCCGCGTAGTCCTGTCGGAAAATATCCAGCATCGCAAAATGAAAACCCGCCGGCAGCGTCGAACTGGCGACCTTGCCGGAGCTGGCCGTCGCGCCCTCCGCTGCGAATTTGCCTTCTTGCGGATAGAACACCACGGCAGTTTTCTGCTTGCTCATGATCGCCTGTTGCCGCGCCATGAAACAGACATCCTGCACGTCGCTCAACGCCTTGCGCATCCCGTCCTTTTGAATGGCCTTGATGATGGACGGCAAGCCCATCGCCGCGATCAGGCCGATGATGGCCACCACGACCATGAGCTCAATCAGCGTGAAGCCGGCAAACGGTTTTAAGCGGCGGACGGCGGACATTTTATTTGCCTCCACCGCTGGTGTTGATGTGCGAGATGAGGCTGAACATCGGCAGCAAAATGCTCATCAACAAAAAGCCGACGACCACCGCCATCAAGATGATGAGCACCGGCTCGATGAGATTCATCATCACGCGCAGGCCGATCTGCAATTCGCCTTCGTAGGTATCGGCCAGATTGTTCAGTGCGCCGGGCACATCGCCCGTTTCCTCGCCGATGCGCACGAGGTCCACCATGAGCTGCGGGAACAGCTTGCTCTGCGCCAGCGGCTGCGCCAGCGTCTTGCCGTCCGTCACCGCCTCGCGCGTCTTGGCGATGGCTTCCTTGATGAGGCCGCTGGCCATGACCTGTTCGGTGATTTTCAGCGCAGTCAAAACCGGCACGCCATTTTGCAGCAGCGTTCCCAGCGTCCGCGAGAACTGGCCGAACAAATTCAACTTAACGACCTTGCCGAAGATGGGCGCTTTCATGCGCCATTCATCCAGCTTGCGCGCCCCGGTTTCGCTGCTTTGAAACCGCTTGAAGACGACCACCACTGCGAGAATGATCAACCCCAGAAGCCACCAGTAATTCAGCAGGAAATGACTGAAGGCAATCAACGAACGCGTCGGCAGCGGCAGCTCGATGTTGAAGCCCATGAAAATTTCCGTGAACCGCGGCATCATGAAAAACATGAAGAACGCCATGATCCCCAGGCCCACGCAGATGACCATGAGCGGATAAATCATGGCCGACTTGAACTTCGCCTGCACCTCCGCGAACTGCTGGAAATGCTGCGCCATGCGCCGCAATACCGGCACCAGCGAACCGCTCTGCTCGCCGGCCTTCACCATGTTCACATACAGATCGGAAAAAATCACCGGCTGCCGCGCCATCGCTTCGGACAACCCCCGTCCCTCCGTCACCTCCTGTTTCAGATCACGGCTGACAGAAGAGGGAATTCCCCGCGTCTCCAGATGCGTCATGCTGTTCAAAGCCACCGTCAGCGGCATGCCGGACTGGAGCAAGTTGGCGAGCTGCGTCGTGAAGGTCGCCAGCTCCTGCAACTTGGGTTTTCGTTGCTGGTGCAACTGCGCCCGCAACGATTCGGGCAGGAAGGACGAGAAATTCACGCCCTTCGCGGCGCGCTTGGTATCCGTCGTCGTCCCCGCCTTGGCCGCCTCCACCGCGATGGGAAAGAGGCCGGAGCGCTGGATCTGCACCAGGGCCGCCGCGCGATCCGCGACCTCGAGGACGCCCTCGACGAGTTCGCCGGAGCGTTTGCGGGCTTTGTATGAAAACTGCGCCATAGAGTCTATTATCCAAAACCGCGCCGGGAGGAAAGTTGCAAAACAAAAAACCACAACGAAGCAAGATTGACTCGCGCAGGGTGAAAAGTTGAAACAGATCGCCGCCGACCTGCAAACCCGCATGGCCGTGTTCAAAAAGATGAAAGCGGAAGCGGCGAACGCGGCAAAATAGGCTATCCACACCAAAGCGAGGCAAAACCAATAGTTAAGGGGTTATTTAACTATCTGCAACAGTAGAGGATTGGAAATAATTGTGAACGTTGGCATTTCAACCACGTTCCCTTTCTCTTTCCTCTTTTCAAAAGGCCCCCATATTTCTCGTTGAACTATTATTTTATAAGTTCCCACCTCATCTAATTGACAAACCTTGTCCACCTTGAGCTCACATTCAAATGTTTCATTTGGTCCAATATTGGATCCCATGTCGGAACCGATTATTGGGGCCTTTGAAAGAGCTGAAACTCTTTTTCCCGAGGGAAAATCAATAAAAAACGAGTAGTCCGCAACTTCAGTTAGTTCTCGGGCCTGATGAAGATGAAAAACTTCATTCGTTGAGATATTCTTGAAGCGAGCAATTAGCTTTAAAGGTTTTCCAATTTTTATCTCCTCATTGCTTCCAGCCAAATAAATAGACATTTTTACGTTATTTGTGCCAACTCCCCATTCGTTGGTTGAAAGTCCAGACGCAAGCGCTTGAACAGTAACTGCCACAAATGTTATCAGGTAGCAATATAGGTGTTTTCTCATAATGATGGGTTCCAGTGATAATCTTTAACACTACTATTCCACGTCGGAAAACTGGTGGTTGGGTAATCCGGTGGATCAATGCTATTTGTGGAAGTTCCACTCCATACGCCTGAACTTTTTGTAAATGCACCAGACCAACTCCACGTTACCGCTCTCAATGGAACAGGACATCCTCCTGATGGTTGGAACATCATAAACATCTCATATGATCCGGACGCAGAAACCCCAACGAATGAGCTATCAACTGATATGTCTGGACTGTCGAATGGATTTACTCCATTAAATATACCATAAGGACTTGGCAAATCCCCGAATGGACTTGAACCATTCTGGACTGTAGTATGTGTTACCCCACTTGTATCTGTTAAAGTAAAGACTGGAGCTGAAGCACAAACTTGGGACCATACACTTGTTCCTGAAAAGCTTGCCGGAACAGTAAGCGTATTTGAAAAAGTAATTCCTTGGCCAAATGGCCCCCCAAATTTTAATAACCCGCCAGAACCAAGTGTCGTAAATATTACAGTTAATGTTTTTGCATCTATTTTTGCCGCCGGCTTGACTACGTTAAAATTCACGTTAGCTGAACACGTAATTCCTCCGCAATCGGCGGAACAAGTGACTGATTTAGAACCATCATCAACCCAATGAAACATTACGCCAGAATTTGTCAACGGAAAGTCGGTTGTAAGAATTCCGTTTACAACATCATAATTTGAAATTGCATACCCATCCACACTCCACACGTAGTTGGAAAATGTTCCGCCACACGTCTGCGCGGTTAAATTCATTGATTGCCCAACAATTGCCGTGTTGTTGCTGTTGGCACTAGAAATATCTTTTCCGCTACCATCCACTATTTTTAACGACAGCACCGTAAAATTCCCGTCTGTGCTGGAGGTTCCCGTGCCGTTGCAAGGCGAAACATTTGTGTAATTTAAACCAAAGCTGACCGTTCCCGCCCCACAGTCCGCCGGTGTGAATGTTGCTGTCAACCCCGTTCCATTGGTGCTCCAACCGCCAACACTCGCCGTCCACGTTACCACATACGTCGGCGCATCGCCGCCGTAGCTCACTTCATCGGGGCAACTGTTGTTGAAATGTTTCACAGTCTGATTTTGACTATTCGCGACCGTCACACTGGCTGTAATCGTGATCGAATTGCCCAGACAGACCACCGGACTGTTCGTCGGTGCCACCAATGTCACCCAACCATCGCTAACACAACCGTGATCCTCTGAAGTCTCCTGACATGGAAATCTCCCAAAGGCCACGCCAGAAACCAGCATCGCGCTCAGAACCACTATGAAAACCAGCTGGAACGGGTCCCGCCTCTTTTGACCATATTGCCATGTCGTCATAAGGATTCAGTTTGAAGTTGGAGCTGGTGGGCTGAGCAAGGTGACAAATCGCTTCGCAAAAGTCCGCTTGAGGCTGGCGTAGCATTTTGAGTCTTGCACCTGCTGGGCTATCCGTTGCACCGTGGCCTCGTCCTTGGTTTTTTTCGCAACGTTGATGCGCCATTCTGCCGCCGAGACCAGCAAGCCGTCATAACTGGGATTGCCCTTGAAGCCCGTGGCTAGAATTTCATCCAATTCCGTGGCCGCCTCGTCCAGCTTCTTTTGATAGACCAGCCCGTAGGCGTCATACAGCTTGGCCACCAGCCATGTCGGGCTGCCCGCCGGCGTATTGGCCACCAGTTGCGCCGCCGAATGGGAAAGATTGGTGTAGTCCTGCTCTTGGCAATAAATCATCAGCATGCTTTCCCGCGCCTCCAATACGTCCGACGCCATGACCCCGCCCTCGCTGTCCTCGATCACGCCGTTGAACAAACGATGCGCTTGCTCCAGATAAGGAGCGGCCTTGTCGGGCTGGCGTTCCGTCTTCAGCCGCCACGCTTCCTTCATGGCGACATCCGCCATCTCAAATAACACCCGCGGGCGGGATTTGGCATTGGGAAAATCATTCAGGAAATCTGACATCCGCCGTAGGTTGGCATCCGCATCTGTATCATTTTTATTGTGCAAATGAATCAGCGCTAGAGCCATATTTTCCCGATCAGCCAATGGCACCAGTTTGAGTGCCTCATCCTCTCCGCCCAGCGCAGCCAGGGCTTTTACTACTTCTGTAGCCAAATCGCGGTTCGTTAATGACTGGTAGCCATTCCGCTCGCTGTCCGTCGCCAGCTTTAAGAATTGCTGTAGATTATCCTGACCGGCCTGCATCCGTTTGGCTGTATCAGCCACATCCTTGTCTCCCTTTCGTGCCCGCGTGAATGCGGCATCCCCCAGGTTTTTCATGCCTCGCTCATACAGCGCAGCCATCTGGTATTCCGCCATTGTCTCAGCCCGAGGTGAATCCGCGTGCCGCTGGGCAAACTCCACCGTCTTCGGCAGCAACTCCTCAAACTTGCGATAAAACAGCAGCGTATCAATCTGCCGGTAATCCAGCTCCTCGCGTAGCCCCTCCGGCAATTGTGCGGCCTGCATCTCCGCTGTGTTTATGCTTTTTATGAACTTCAACTTGTCCAGTTGGTAGAGACACAAGGCGTCGTAACCCTTCGCAATGGCTCGTTTTGGATCGCTCTTATCAACGGTGGCCAGCACCGCCCGGGCTTCCTTGGGTTTCCCGGCATCCAACAAGGCAATGGCAGCATCAAGCTTGTCCGTTGAATCGGTTGTCATTTGGGCAAAGGCGCTGCCAAAGGCGGTCAGCCCCAAGGCCAGGCCCAAAATGAGAAATAGTCTAGGTTTCATCAGGGGGAACATTGATGTCGTTGTCATAGCTTGTTTTCCATTTCACCGTTTCCATACCTGAGGGCCCAATCCCAACCGGGAAGAATAAATCCCGAACAACATGGGCTTGCAGCCGTTATATCCAGTTCCCGCGTAACTTCTAAATTGGAGATATGCGTTTATACGTTCCCCCCCCCCCCA